>OGUJ01000017.1_pt1 | contig 154233 bp, 130 predicted proteins | sample 1573661 | NCBI WGS metagenome assembly OGUJ01 (sample SAMEA2581933, study PRJEB24529) | metagenome | biome: Human gut stool | place: China | collected 2011
GGCTCGGCTCGGCTCGGCTCGGCTCGGCTCGGCTCGGCTCGGCTCGGCTCGGCAGGAGCATAGTGCCGTTTTTTCAGCGTGTCAAGTCTTATTTCATACAATTTATAACGAACCGGTTGCCGGAGACAGGGTGCATTATGCCTTGGCTTCGGCTTTTTGCGTTTGCCGGAGGAAGAAAATAGCGGATAGAATTATTTTGGAGGAATGAAAATGAAGAAGAAACTTTTAAGCCTTCTGCTTGCGTTGTGCCTTGTGATGGCACTTGTTCCGATGACAGCGTTTGCAGAAGAGAACGAGCAAAGCAGCAAAACCTCAATCACAACAGTAGATGAGCTTTTGGAATTTGCAAAAGCTGTGGACAATGGCGAATATGACGATAAAACAGATGCGGTTGTATCTCTTGATGCAGATTTGGATTTAACAGGTGTTGCGTGGACACCAATTGGCAGCGTATTTGCTGCTGATGGAACTCTGCTGCATTACTTCAGCGGCAAATTTTACGGAAACGGGCATACGATTTCCAATTTGGATTTTTCCGAAAACTACGGAAAGACAGAGTATCCGTCTTTCGGGTTTTTCAGTGAGGTTTACGGTGCTGAAATTTCCGGTTTGACAATTCAAGGCAAGCTGAATGTGTCCAATTCAGGGTATGTCTATTTTGGAACGGTAGCGGGCGTTGCAGCAGACAGCAAAATTTCTGACTGTGCTTCAAATGTGTCGTTCACGGATAAAGACAAATATATTAACGGTACTGTGGCTTTGTGCGGATATGCGATAAATAGCACGATTGAATACTGCCAAAACAAGGGGGATTTTTCAATAACGCAGGATGTCACCTCTTTTCAGATGGGCGGTATCGTAGGTCTTGCTCAAAACAGCACCGTACAGTATTGTGCCAATACGGGCGATATGACCTCTTGGACACCCTGTACTGGCGGAATTGTTGGACAGTTGATTCAGAACTCAAAGGTCATAAATTGTTATTCCACCGGGAAAATAGTTCCTCTTGGTAAGGGAACTACGGATTTCGGCGGCATTGCAGGTACAGTTGGCACAGGAACAGAAATAAGACATTGTTATTTCGCCGGGGAAGTGGATCTATCTCAATATACTGCCACTACACCTTATAAGCGTTTAGGCGGTATTGTCGGCGGTGTTTCTTCTGATACACCTGTTTTTGAAAACAATTATTTCATTGAAACAGAAAATGTTACTGCTTGCAGTAAGTATACGGAAGCAGGTACAGCAAAGTCCCTTGAATATATGGAAACTGAGGATTTCTTTAATGAGATTACTACTGCCGGCGGCAATTATCGATTTAATTCTAATGGAACGCCCCTCTTGCCAGCACCGAAATATGCAGTTTCTTTTGTTGTAACACCTGCTGAGTTGGCGAATGTAGTCATTAAAGTGAATGGTCAGGAAGTAGCAAACCCGGTTGATTTGGAAACGGGTACTTATACTGTCGAAGTCAGTGCAGATAATTGCGAGGTTTTCAATCTCAATATTACGATTACGGCTGATACAGCAACTCATACGCAGACTATTGCAATGACTTATTTACCTGCCGACTACACTAAGGTCGACGAAGCCATTGCCAAGGCAAATGCACTGAACAAAGACAACTACAAGGACTTCTCTGCTGTAGAAGCTGCTGTCAAAGCTGTTGTCCGTGGTAAAAATATTATGGAACAATCTGAAGTAGACAAGATGGCAAAGGCTATCGAAGATGCGATTGCTGCTCTTGAGAAAAAACCTGCCAGTACCAAACTGGGAACATCCGATAAGAGTCCACAGACCGGCGATTCCAGCAACCTTGCACTGTGTATTGCCCTGTTGTTCATCAGCGGCGTGGTAGCCGTTGGCACAACGGTTGTAAGCAGAAAGAAAAAGTACAACAGATAATTGAATAGCGTTCCCTTGCTCCATCTTCCGAGCAAGACAAAAGCGTCGTAGCAATACGGCGCTTTTTTGTTACCCGGAAGTGACAAGCAGTGGCTTTTGAATGGTTGGCGGTAAAGGATACCACCGCTAAAACAAAGCCGTTCATATCGGATGAAAACGCCCGAAATCGCCCCGAAACTATGCAGCGGGAACTCAAAGCTCGAAGGCTTCAACAACAAGATCAAGGTCACTAAACGAATCGGCTACGGTTACCGTGATGATGACTTCTTCTTTACCTTGATTCGCTATCTTTCTATTCCTTCTGTCCGTTCACCATCCCACAAAAAATCGTGATGAACCGGTTTTTTCCTGTGATAAAAAGAAATATGACGTTCTTGAACCAGAGTTTGCTATTGTTCAAGAGATAGTGAAACTAGATAAGGACAAAACTTCAAAACACACTGTTTAGTGACAGCAGAATGGATTTTGAAGTAAAAATCTCTATTTGGAGGACGACACAATGGAGAAATTCATTACAGACGAAAGGACAGCCTTGCGTTATGAGTTTGTCGGGGACTACTATCTGATTGCAGGAGAGGACGAGCCGGAGGGCAGATCTGTCGGCATATGGAGACAACGGCATTTGCGGTATATCCGCAGGTACAAAAGACATCTCTATTTCGGACTTCTGATAAGAGGCAAGCTGAACGATTACCTTGCCGACATAATCGAACAAGCAGAGAAAATGTTCTCTCGTCTGGTAAAACAACTTGCCGAAAAGGAAGGTGTAACGGAAGCACTCAAAGCAGAAAACCAAATGCTGTGGGTGCAGAAGATGAACAATATCCACAACGCCGCTAGATATTGTTTCAAACGATTTGATTTACGCATAACAAACAATCGGAAAGGCTGCTGTCAAGCGACAGTGGCTTTTCTTTTTTGGAAGTATTCAAGAAGTTATAAAGTTCCGTCAGTAATGGAAGAAGGCAATATTTGCGAAAATGTCACAATTTAATGCGGAAAATTATCAAATACCACTTGTTTTTTCTTTCTTAATATGATATTATTAGTACGGATACTAAAACTTTTATAGAGAGGTGATTTGTTTGCGAAGAAGCAGCGGAGAAACAAAGAAAAAAATCCTAACCGCATGCGTTCGCCTTTTTTTGGAGCAGGGGTATAAAAACACCTCGGTCAGTCAGATCGTTGACGAAGCGGGCGTTGCGAGAGGAAGTTATTTGAATCTGTTTCCCACCAAGGATAAAATTTTGCTAGACTTGACCGAAACGATGTTCGGCGGTCAGTTTGGCATGGCGAGAAGCATTGCGGACAGCAAGCTGCCGTCGGTGTATGCCTATGCGGTGGATACGGCGATCCAGCTCACCCTCACCGAGCTGAATGAGAATCTGCGGGAGATTTATATCGAAGCCTATACCGCTCCGGACACGGCGGAATATATCTATGTGCAAACCACGGCGGAATTAAAAGAGATTTTCGGCAGGAATTTCCCCGATGATACCGAGAGCGACTTTTACGAGATGGAAATCGGCACGGCGGGACTGATGCGCAGCTATATGGCACGCAAATGTGACATTCATTTTCCATTGGAGCGAAAGCTCGACCGCTTTCTCACAGCGGCACTGCGAGTGTACAAGGTGCCGGAGGAGGAGCAGGCCAAAGTGCTTGCCTTTATTCAGACACTTGATATCAAGGCGATTGCCACAGAGGTTATGTATAAGCTGTTTGCCATGCTGGAAATGAAATACGATTTTAAGCTGTCGAGTGACAGTGAAACGGAGGAAACAAGATGAGAAAACGAATTTTAAGCATTTTGCTCACCCTGTGTATGGTACTGAGCATCGCCCCTGCGACAGTGTTTGCCGAGGACAGCGTGGTAACAGAAGTCAGCACCGCAGAGGACCTGACTACGGCTATTGAGAATTCTGCTGTCAGCACCGTCAAGCTCACGGCGGACATTAACATCAGCAATTCCCTGACCGTCAACCGCACCGTGACGCTGGACTTAAACGGTCATGTGCTCAAATACGAGAGCGCAAACAAGGGCAGCGTGATTGTGGTCGAGAACGGCGGGCAGCTGACTATCGAGGACAGCAATACGAGTAATCTCTCGCACAAATTCAATCCGAATGGCAAACTGTGGGTGCTGGACGAGGCAAGCGGCACAGAGACCGTCACCGGCGGCGTCATCACCGGCGGCACGGGAACGGACATCTCAACGTTCGGCGGAACGACGTGGTATTGCGGCGGCGGCGCGCTGATTAAAAACGGCGGCAGCCTGACCATGAGGGGCGGCAATATTATCGGCTGTTCTGCGGAGTGCGGCGGCGGTGTATGTATTGATTCGGAACAGGGTCAGTTCTCTATGTCCGGCGGCAGCATCGCCGGATGCGTCGCCTCCGACATCGGCGGCGGTGTTTTTGCTTCCGGCACGTTCAAAATGTCAGGTCCGGCGGTCATTCGCAGCTGCACCGCCGAAAGCGCGACCCAATTTGTTTGCGGCGGCGGCGTATATGTCAACGTCAGCAGCAGCTTTGAAATGTCTGATACGGCAATAATCGAAGGCTGTCAGGCAATCTCCACCTCTTCCAATTCTTCCAACGGCGGCGGCGTATATGTCAGCAGCAGCAGCAGCTTTGTGATGTCTAATGAGGCAAAAATCGAAAACTGTCAGGCAATCTCCAATTCTTCCAGGGGCAGGGGCAAGGGCGGGGGCGTCCATCTCGCAAACAATACGAAGTTCACCCTGTCGGGCAGCGCCGTGATTCAAAATTGCACGGCAACAAATTCCGCCAACTCCGGCGAAGCCTACGGCGGCGGCGTAAGCGCCGCTTGTGTGAAGAAGATCACCTTGGCGGACAGTGCGCGCATTGTCGGCTGTACTGCGGCAAACGGAAGCGGACTATACATCACCGGCTCTCAGGTACCTGGCTATGGGATTCTTCACGCCAACAGCGGCTCGGTTGACGGCGACGTCGTGCTGGGAGATACAGAAGACGGTCCCAGTACCATTACAGGCTCCGGCGGGACTGTGTTCAATGGCAAAGTGACCGTTACCCCTGGCAGCATCATCGAAAGCGGCACATTCAACGGCGAGGTCATCAACAACGGAACCATCACCGGCGGCGTCTTTAACAACACAGTCTCCGGCAGCGGTACCATCACTGGCGGCACATTTAACACCCCGATGACCGGCAGCGGCACGGAGACAGACCCCTATCAAATCAGCACCGCCGACCAGTTGAAGCTGTTCCGGGATAAGGTGAACGATGCAAAAACCGAAGAAGAAACCAAAATCTGCGCCGTGCTGACAGCAGCCATTGATTTGAATAACGAACCGTGGACGCCAATCGGAAACTATACCGAAGGAAATCAGATTTACTACGAGGGCACATTTGACGGCGGCGGCCACACCATTTCCGGCCTGAACGTTACGGGCAACTTCAGGTATGCCAGTCTGTTCGGTGCTGTAAAAGGCGGCACGATTAAAAACCTGACAGTGGCAGGTAACGTATCCCATAATTATTATTCTACGGGTCTAGACTTTCACGTCGGCGGCATTGTGGGCGGCGCTTTGGATGCTGCCACGATTGAAAATTGCAGCAACAATTGCAGCGTTACTGGCAGCAGTCGCAATTATATTGGCGGTATTGCTGGCAGTAATATTGACAATGCGAGAATCATCGACTGCTATAATGTTGGCACAATTACCGGCAGAATTCATGAAACTGGCGGTGTTACGGGGCTTAACATGAGCACGATCTCCAATTGCTACAATGTTGGAACGATTAAAACACTCTATAATAGTGATGCTGTTGGCGAAATCGTTGGCCGTAATAATGGCACTGTAGAAAACTGCTACTATCTTGCCGGTACGAACCTGAACGCAGTTGGCCAAAACAATAGTAATGGCAACATTACAAAAACAGAGTCCAAAACCGCCGCAAACTTCGCCAACGACACGGTGCTGGCGCTGCTCAAGGCTGGCGAACGCGACAACAATGCTGACCCGTGGGCAGACGAATGCAAGTATTTGAATGCAGCGGGCAAGACCCTGCCCGTGTTCAATGGACAGGGCGACGCCCATGACCATCAGAGCAACGACTGGAAATCCAACGAAACGGAACACTGGCAGGTCTGCACCTGCGGCGCGGTGTTTCATAAGGCGGAACACTCCGGCGGCAAAGCGACCTGCACCGAAAAAGCAAAATGCGCAGTTTGCGGTGCGGAATATGGCGATGTTCTGGGACATGATTTTACTACCAGTTGGACACATGATGATAACGAGCACTGGAAGCAGTGTTCCCGTTGCGATATAAAGGATGACGTAAGCCCTCATACTTGGAACAACGGTACGATAACAACAGCGCCTACCTGCACAAAAGCGGGCAAAAAGACATATAGCTGCACCAAGTGCGACGCAACAAAAATAGAGCCGATTCCAGCTACGGGCCATAGCTGGAAGTCCGATTGGACGTCCGATGCAACGCATCACTGGCATGAATGTGCCAATGAAAACTGCGATGTGACGGATAACGCGGGAAAGGACGGCTATGCGGAGCACTCCGGCGGTACGGCAACCTGCACCGAAAAAGCCGTTTGCACCCATTGCGGCCAGTCTTACGGCGAAACCAACCCCGTCAATCATACCGGCACGGAACAGTGGACACAGACAACCACTACCCACGAGAAAAAATGGAACTGCTGCAATACCGTAAGTGTACCGAATGAAAATCACGAATGGGCAGACGGCGTGTGCAGCGAGTGCGGATATGTGTGTCTGCATGAAGATACAGATAAAAACCATATCTGCGATATTTGCGGCAAGACAATTTCCGACCACAAAGACGCAGATAACAATCACCTCTGCGACTACTGCGGTGAAAAAATCAGCAATCACACCGGTGGCAAAGCAACCTGCATAGCTAAGGCGGTCTGTGAGATTTGCAAAGAAAGCTACGGCAGCCTTGACCCGAACAACCACACCGACCTGAAACACATTGACGCAAAGGCTGCCACCGCTGCAGAAGAAGGCAACATCGAGTATTGGTACTGCTCCGGTTGCAAGAAGTATTACAAGGACGCCAAAGCAACACAGGAAATCACCAAGGCTCAAACCGTAACGGCGAAGCTGCCAAGTGATAACAACGGTAGCAACAATAAACCGGGTAACAATGCAACTACTTCGCCTCAGACCGGCGACAACAGCAATCTTGCCTTATGGATCGCACTGCTGTTTATCAGCGGCGGTGCAGTAACCGCAACAACCGTTTATGGCAGAAAGAAAAAGCGTAGCGTAAAGTAAAATCAAATATTTAACCCAAGGGTGGCTGTCGGAAACGGCAGCCGCTTTTTCCCACTTTTCCTGCAACACAGTATGTCAAAATGTGTGTGTTAAAATGATGTGAACTGCTCCAATATGATTATTGGTACTTTCCTTGAAAATTACGATTTGTCTGGAAAAGAAGTTTACACATTTACACAATCAACTGCTATGGATAATGAGCATTTTGAAAATTCAATGAAATTTGTTAAGCAATCTGCAAAAATGCAACTGTACATGATGGTCTGTATGTAAATGCAAGTGAATCTAATGAAATTATCTCATATCTAAATAAGAATGGTTTTGGAAAATAATCTATAATCAAATAATTATCATATCCACAGTAATACTTTTGTTACTGCGGATTTTTGCTTTTAGATATTCGACAAAGTAAATACATTATGCTAAAATAAGTTTATAAATTTTAAGGGGAGCAGATGTATTATGAAGTCTGGAATTGCATATTATCATCTTCCAGGGTTATTTGAATTTTATGAGTTTTACAAGGTGTTTTTGCCACTATATCGTGAACATAGGGAATATTTCTATGATTGGTGTGAGATAGGCTCAATTTATGGTGCACCAAAAGGTTGCATTTGGAGTGGAGGTAGAATCAGTTTAGGTGAACATAATCAACAAGATGTTTTAAAGTTAATGAATAAATACGGTATTTCTGCAAGGTTAACTTTTAGCAATTCACTAATCAAACAAGAGCATTTAACTGACAAGAAATGTAATGAATTGTGCAAGTTATTTAATGACAACAATAAGGTGGCCAATGGTGTAATTGTTCATTCTGACTTGTTGGTTGATTATATAAAAAGCTATTATCCAAATTTTTACCTAGTATCTTCAACTACCAAGGTACTAACAGAATTTAATCAATTAGTAGATGAGATAAATCTTAAAGATTTCAAATATGTTGTTCCAGATTTTCGCCTAAATAAAAGCTTTGATAAACTAGAAACATTAACTCAACCACAAAAGGATAAATTAGAATTTCTGTGTAATGAATGTTGTTTCTATGGTTGCTATGATAGAAAAAATTGCTATGAAACTGTAAGTAAGCAAATACTAGGTTATGATTGTCCTGACCATATCTGTGTAGCACCTAATTCACAAAATGGTTATAGCTTTTCAAAAACAATGACTAATCCAGCATTTATAGGTGTTGATAATATCAAGAATGTTTATATGCCAATGGGCTTTTCTAATTTTAAAATAGAAGGCCGTTCTTTGGGAAGTGCATTGATTCTCGAATTTCTCTTGTACTATATGACAAAACCAGAATATCATATCCATGTTAGAGAAAAAATCTACCTTGATAATATGCTGGACTTATTCTAATAATTACTATAGATTTTTATAATTTTCGTGATATAATAGTTTTGTACTTTTTTTGATATATAGACAATACAAATTAAGGAGAAGTTATGAAAGATATTATTTTTCTTATTGTGTTGTTTATTGCTAATGTTATACAAGCAATTACTGGATTTGCCGGTACTGTTCTTGCTATGCCTCCATCTATGTTTTTGCTTGGTGTTGATAATGCCAAGGTTGTACTTAATGTGATGGCATTATTATCTGGATTGTTAATTGCTATTTCCAGTTATAAGAGGATTAATAAAAAATAATCTAATGGCTATGTTGTTATCATCAGCATTGCTTTTAATTCCTAGCTTTGCTATTGTGAATTCAGAAACCATAAGATTTGGAAACTTCTTAGTAAAGAATAGTATGATTGCAGTAACTATTATTTTAGTAGTTTGTATTGTACTTTCAGTTATATTTGCCTTGATAAGTCACAGGATTTATACGGAGGAATAAAATGCCTAAACTAGAAATAACAAATATAAGCAAAACATATAAAAAGGGTGCTGTAAAAGCACTTGATGATTTTAGTGTAACACTTACTCCAGGTGTATATGGACTACTTGGTCCTAATGGTGCAGGTAAGTCAACATTAATGAACATCATTACTGATAATCTAAATTCTGATAGTGGCAAAGTACTTTATAATGATGAAGATATTAAGAAACTAGGCAAAAATTACAGAACTGTTCTTGGTTATATGCCTCAGCAACAAGGTCTTTATGATGACTTTACTCTTAATCGATTCTTGTGATATATGTCAGCATTTAAAGGCCTTAAGAAAAAAGAAGCAAAAGACAAAATCACTTCACTTCTTGATACTGTTAATTTGACCGATTCAGCACACAAAAAGCTAGGTGGTTTTTCCGGTGGTATGAAACAAGGAGCATTGATTGCTCAAGCGTTGCTTAATGACCAAAAGATTCTTATTCTTGATGAACCTACTGCCGGTCTTGACCCAAAGGAAAGAATTAGAATTCGTAACTTTGTTAGTGAAATAGCTGAAGATAAAATCGTTTTGATTTCAACTCATGTGGTATCTGACATTGAATTTATTGCCAAGGAAATTATCCTACTAAAGCAAGGTAAACTTGTGTCTCATGATACTTGTCCAAACCTTGTAAGTGAAATTGAAAACAAGGTAGTTGAAGTTGAAATTGATAGGGAAGAACTAAAGTATTATCAAGATAACTACAGAGTTTCTAACCTATATCATAACGGTGAAAAGATTGTTGTTAGATTAGTGACAGATAACCCTCCTGAAAATCACTATTCTAAAATTGTAAAACCAACCCTTGAAGACCTATACCTTTATGTCTTTGAACAGGGATTGTAATAAAATTACTTATAACTAGATTTTTATAATAAACACCTTCCTAAAAACCACAGCATTATATGGTTGTGGTTTTTTGCTAGTTAATAATTTCTTAAAAGTATAATTTCTCAACTTTCTTGAAATAAATCGTATAATCTGTTATATTAAAGTAGGGGTGAATTAATGCTAAAAATTGCAGTTGTGGATGACGATATGGTATTTGTAAATAAGTTGTCCAATATTATAGCTAAGACTTGTAATCAGTCAAAAATGGAATATACATTACAGAAATATTCAAACGGTATGGATATTTTATCTAACTATTCACAGTTTCATTTAATTTTTCTTGATATTGAAATGCCTTTCTGTAATGGTATTGAAACTGCTGAAAAAATAAATAAATTAAAAGGTAATTCTCAAGTACCTTTATTTGTATTTGTTACAAGTCATGATGAACTTGTTTTTGAAGCACTAAAAAGTTATCCTTATACTTTTATCAGAAAAAGCAGTATGGAAACTGATGTAGCTGAATGTATAAAACACATTAATGATTCTTTAAGAATAGATGACAATACTATCTTTTTACATGCAGGTAGAAAAGATGTAGCTGTTAATGTTGATGATATTATTTTCCTGGATAAAATTAATAATTATGTGATTTTCCATACTGAAAACGGTGATTATAAGGTTAGAAGCAACATAAATAAAGAATTCAAAAAGATTTGTGATTACGGGTTTGTTAGACCACACATTGGTTATGTTGTTAATAATAATTATATTCAATACATAGCCAGTGACAGTATTTTATTAAAAAACAATGTTAGTGTTCCTCTTAACAAGAAATACAAAGAAGCAGTGAAAACTGAATTCTTCAACTGGATAGGTGATAGGGATGTTTAATTATGTTTTTGAAATAACCGTCAATTTATTGCAGTCTATTTATTTTGTAGGATTCTTTCTGTTATTCTTAGGTGGTAAGTTTTCAACAAGAAAGAATATAATTCTTTTATCAATATTTATTGCACTTAATTTTGCATTTCTGACATATTTTACATACAATCAACCTAACATTGTTATGCTTGATATGTTTATAGGTATTATATTATACGAAATATATTGTATTACTTGCCTTAAAGGTGAATTGGCAATTAAGCTAATACTTCCATTTATAGTATCATTAATAAATACTATCATATCATATGGTTTTGTTTATTCATCATCTATAATTTCAGGTGTAACTTTTGAAGAATTAATTACAAAGTCAAGCTTATTTAGATATTTCTTTGTTATTCTTGCTAATCTAACCACGATGGTAGTTCTATTTATAATGTGGCGAACTAAAGCAAAAGCATATAGCTTAAAGAAAGTTTCTAATGTGATTGCATTTGTGGCTATACCACTATTAGCTATGATGATTTTGTACATAACTATGTATGTAATGATACTTACAAATTTCCAATCTAACATAATTATCTTACTTTCAATTATTTGTGTCAGTATGATTGTAATTGCAGGAATAGTTTGGTTTATGATAGCCAGAATAAATAAGGATAATGAAATTAAAACTAAACTATTATTATCAGAACAAAAAGCTAATTTATATAAACAAAATATAATCAGTTCTAATAGCCAAATTGAAACTATTAAATTGTTAAAACATGATATGAAGAATAATATTTCCTGTATTGATGCTTTAATTGAAGAAGAAAATTATGATGAAGCACATAATATCTGTCATAGCTTAACTAATAAGTACACATCTATAGGAACAATAGTAAATACTGAAAATTATTTATTAAACGCAGTATTAAATGTTGAAATTGAAAAAGCTAAAAGCTATGGAATACCCGTTAAACTAAGCATTACTAATGACTTAAAAATGTTTAAAAACAGTTCTGATATTATTTCATTAATCGGTAATATTCTTGATAATGCAATTTCATATTTATCTAAAAACAAAGTAAAAAACAATGAAATTAATTTTTCTACAGGGTATGAAGGTTCTTATTCCGTCATAAAATGTAGAAACAATATACTCGATTCAGTATTATTTAATAATCCTTCACTAAAAACCGATAAGAAAGATAAAGATAATCATGGTAAAGGAATCACAATAATTAATAGCATTGCTCATAAATATAATGGAGATGTAATTATAAAAGAAAGAAATAAAGAATTTATAATTACTGTGATTTTGGATAATAGAAGTTTACCAGAAAACCTCTGATTTTTACCAAGTTAATACATAGTATGTGAAAACGTGCTATTCTCTTCGTAGGTGATGTGTATATGTTACATAGACTTTCCGAAAGAATAGCACTTTCTGTTTGTAATGATAGTGATAAAGTTCCACTTGATATATATATTTATGGTTTTGAACTGTTAGTATCATCTGTAATTGAAACAATTAGTCTATTGTTAATTGGACTTTTAACGGGAAAATTTGTAGAAACAGTAATTTTTATTATTTCTTTCTCAAGCATAAGAGTATTTAGTGGTGGTTATCACGCAAACTCTTATTTAAAGTGTTTTATAGTAACAGTTGCATATTATTTGTTAGTTCTATTTTCTGCTGATATTATGCTAGCTTTCCCTAATAGAACAATTATATTAATCGCTATTATAACTTTGCTTTTATCCTTTATATTATTCCTATTAATGAGTCCGGTAAAAAGCAAAGGAAAATCAATATTAAATTATAAAAAGCAAAAGATACTTTCAATCATTTCTCTATGTATAAACGCTATATTGCCAATCATCTTGTTAACTATTTATCAAAACAACATATTAATCATTGTATATCCTACAATAATATGTGTGGATGTGCTGATTATTATCGAAAGTTTGAAAAAAGGAGATGAAAAAAATGAAAGAAAAGATTATTAAAGTACTTAAGAAAATGTCTTTACACGCAGTAAAGGTTTCTTGCAATACTGCATCATACAATTTCTCAGGTCAACCAAAAGAACCTGAATCACTCAAGAAATATATTTCAAATAGAAACAAGTAATAATAAGTACAATTAAATACTACTTATAAAAATTACTGGATTTTTATTTGTTATAACTTACACACCTTTGGAAAGTCACAACAATTAGTTGTGACTTTTCTATTTTATATAATTAATGTAAATATAATAAAGTACTTGACAGAATATGACAAAAAGTGATATAATTTCAACAGTGGTTAGTTTTATAGTCTAATATTACAAATTAAAATTTTAATAATTTTTAGAGGTGGGTTATATTGAAAAAATTAGTTAGCTTTTTTCTTGTATGTGTGATTTCTTGTTCATTAGTTCTTACGGGCTGTGGAGATGATACATCTAAAGAAACAACAAACAAAATAGGAGAATTCGATAAAACACAAGTTATAACTGATAAAGGTGTATTTTTCAATAATGAAAATGGTTTCTTGAAATTTTATGACTATAATAGTCACAAAAGTGCATTCCTTTGTAACAAACCTGACTGTAACCATACAGATGAGAAGGAATGTTACGCATATACTAATGATGAAATATTCGGTGTTTACAACGATAAAATTTACATTTTTGATATGGATTTCAAATTATCAGTGAGAAATTTGGATGGCTCAAATTCTTCTAAACTGATGACTTATTGTAAAAAGTACAATTCATCATCAGACAGTTACGCATTGCCTTTTAACTGTTTTGCAATTAACAATAAACTATATGTGGAATACTATGCAAAAGTTTTAGATAGTAAAACAGGAAATGAAAAGAAGAAGGCGATCTTAAGTTGTATTAACCTAGAGGATAATACAGAAAAAATAATATCAGAAAAAGATAATAGTCAGTATGGATTTATTTCTATATTGGATAACTATTTATATTTCGTTGATTATAGCAGTAATACTAAGGACGGTAATATTACTAACGAATACAAAACTGATTTAATTTTGAAAAAAATGAATTTAAAGGATAATTCAATCTCTGGCATTTATAAGGATAAATTGATTAATTTTTATTTTTTCAATTATTTTGATGATACGATTTATTTCTATAAGAATGATGACCCGGCTAACGAGCTTTATTCTATGTCCTTAAAAAATCCTAAACCGAAAAAGACAGAGTATGTTGTTACCTATAAAGATAAACGAGGAAACATTGTGCATAATTGCAAAGACTATAAACTTAAGCTAGAGAAAAACAATAAAATCACTTCTTTGCCAATAAAGGATGAAGAATCATTTTCTGATTTTGTTGTAAATGCTACTAAGGATGGATTTTTAATCAATAGCACAAAGGATAATATAAAATGTAAAAATGGCACTGTCAATGAGGGTGAATATTTTTATATGACAAAAGATGATTTTTACAATGGCAAATCTAACTACTACAAGGTAGGATAAAATATTATTTCGGCAAAACAAAATTTTAGGAGGTTTATTATGAAAAATAAATTATTAAATTCAACTAAGAAAGCTGCATTTTTGTTATTGGCAACAGTAATGATGTTATCAACAACTTTTATTGCTAGTGCTAATACAAATGTAAAAAAAAGTACAATCAATAGAAGTGAAGTTATTTCTCGTGCTTATACTGATAGTCACAAAGTTTTAATTTCTTCTACAGCTGGTAAGAATACCGGTGGTATTAGAGGTAGTCACACAATCACATATCGTGCTGAAAAAACGAAAAATTCTGGAGTATATGTATATAAAAGAACTGAATCTTTTGGTGGTAACGGTGATATAATTATCTTTACTAATCTTCACATGGTTGATTACGCAAAAGGAAGGCATGTTTATAAGTTCACAGGTGAAGGGTCATTCGTTGTGAACACATATGCTCATAACTAATTGATAAGTTTTTTGTTTTGCCGAATTTAAATATTTATGGAACATATTTAAGGAGCATATTTATGAAAAGATTTTTTACAACATTATTATCATTTATTTTAGTTATTGCTGCTATGTTTTCACTTTCTGCTTGTTCTACAAGTGATAAAAACACTACTAGCAATAATACTAGCAAGAAGGCTACAAAATTTGTGCCATCAAAGAATATGACAAAGCTAGTATTAGTCACTAATACTCATTTGTTTGACGGTGAGTACCAGAAGGTGTTGAACCAGTTTAACCTTAAACTTGCTGAATTAGGTAAGAAGTATTATCTTGATATTAAGCTAATTGATAATTCACCTTCTTACAAAAAAGGTGAAGAAGAAGCTACATCATACAATAAAAAATATCACAATGGCGTTCTAGATATGAAGAGCAAAAATGAGCAGGTTGATATTATAAGATTTGATACTGGCGATGATAGTGATTATTATAACGATTATGATTATTTTTATTTAAACAATTTTTTAACACCTTTGGACGATTATATAAATAAGGATACTTCTATTAAGAATATTATTGATGATAAATCTTTTACTGCTGCTAAGCGTAATGGCAAAATATATGTAGTTCCTGATATTTTAAATGGTACAGGCAGAGGCTGGAATGTGAAAACATCTCAGTTAAAATCCAGTGGACTAACTGAAAAAGACTTAGAGTCTGAACGATGGGAAATTCTTAATAATAGTAAACTTTCAAGCAAAAAAATATTTATTGATCCTCAAGCGAATACAATGTCTGCTGGGCTAGAGTTATCACTGCCTCCATATTATGCAGAATTATATTATGACTTAATAACACCTTGTGTAGGAGTAAAGTTTGATAGTGATTCTGCAAAGGCTATAAATATTTATCAAGATGAATATATAACAAAGTCAATTAAGTCAACCTATAGTATGGGTAGTTTTGATAAATGTAAGCTATCAATTGATCCTGCTTATACTTCAAGTGATAAGGTTACTACAAATTCTATTGATGGAACTATTACTATACCAATCAATGACAAATTATATTCTTGTGGTAATATAAGTGGATTAGGTATTGCTAATTGGAGCAAAAACGCTAATTATGCTTATGATTTAATATCTTTACTTAATACTAATAAAGAATTAGCTACTCTTTTAAATTATGGAATTGAAGGAGTAAACTATACTAAAAATAATGATGGTACAGTGAAGTTATCTAACAGTGAAGGTGATAATTACTATAATCCTAATTGTATTTTCAGTAACTCTAAAATATTGCCAACAAATGCGGATTATCCTTATACTGATAATTCAAAAGATACTGTATTATCACCAATTTATAGTTTTATTTTTGACTACAACAAAGTAAAATCTGAAATTATTGCTACAAATAAAGTAATAACTAAATATAAAAGTAATTTGTTTGTAGGCAAAGGTGACTATGCTGAATTAAGCAAAAAGTTCAATGAAGATTTGGAAAAAGCAGGAGTGCAGAAAATTGTTGATGAAGCCAATAAGCAAATTGCAATTTGGCAAAAGACAAACAAGTAAAAAGTTATGATTAAATCTGAATTATACAAAATATTTTCAAAAAAAATATTTCTAATACTATTTGTTGTATTGCTACTTTTAAATGGATTTTTCATTTACAATAAGCAAATTAAAGGTAACGATATTGACTTTATCTCTGCTAATGCAAAAATTAGCTTAAATAATGATATTGCAAAATATAATAACAATAATGACAAAATTAAATTTGTTCACAACAAGCTAAAAGCTTTAGAGAAAGATGATGTGACCCATTATACTGATGACAGCTATTCAGAAAGGACATTACTTGATAATGCTGAAAATCAGTTAAAGATTGTATCAGACTATAAAGCATACATAAACCAAATAATTGAAAAGTCCGATAACATCACAGGTGTTTCTATATTTGAAGATAGCAGTTCTTTTTCTTATAAAAATGCTGTAAAAACTGCTGAGGATTATAAACCACTTTCTAATATTGAAACAGCTTATAGCAATTCTGAAGGCGTGAATATGGCTACAGATTTTATGCTAACGGATTTGATTGTTATTTTGCTTTTATGTATTGTTTGTGATGCTTTAATTGGTTCTGAAAGAAATATTAATATAAATAGCCTTCAAAGAACCTGTAGATATGGCAGAAACAAATCAGCTATATCCAAAATGGTAGTAGGTTTTATTACTACTGCTGTAATATGTCTAATGTTTTATGGTGTTAATTACATAATAGCCGGTTACACATATGGATTTGGAGACCTTTTCAGACCTATTCAATCGGTAGATAGTTTTTCTAATTGCACATTAAGAATTAATGTATTGCAGTATCTAATGTTACACTTTATCACTAAAGTTCTAGTTATGTATCTTATTTACACAATCGTTAATGTTCTTTCTATGGTTGGAAAAAGCAAAACTATAAGCTACATAGCTTTTCTATGTATTTTAATAGTTTCATATTGTCTAAATTTATTTATTGGTGATAATACTTCTTTAATGTGCTTTAAGTATATTAATTTGATTAGCTTTGTTGATACAAAAAATGTTATTTCACATTATAGAAATATCAATATTTTTGGAGAACCAATTAATTATGTGACTTGTTTTTGGATAGTACTACTTGTGTTGCTTTTAGGACTTGTTGCATTAAATATATTAATTTACAGTCGCAAAAAGATTACTGCATATAATAAAAGCAATAACAGTTTTCTATCAAAACTTAAAATATCTTGTGGTAGTACCAATGTAATTGTACATGAATTATACAAGACTTTTGTAAGCAATAAGGTTGGTATAATAATCCTTGTGGTTCTTCTTACTCAGTTATACATTACTATTTCATCGCCTATAGTATTAAGCAATGACGAAAAATACCAAAAATATTATTTCTCATATTATGCCGGTGACTTTAATAGTAACACAAAAAGTAAAATTGAGAATCAAATTAAAAAGTATGAAGATAACAAAAAGTCAATGGATAAATGTATGTCTGACTACGATAATGGTTTGATTACCAAAGAAAAATATGAGGATTTATTCTCTACCTATTCTACAATAGATGAGGATTATTCAAACTTCAAAAAGTATGTTATACCATATTATGATTATTTAATTAATCAATCTAAGGCTGATAAATCTGTAAGTGTTGTTAATTACAACGGTTATTGTGCTTTGCTAGGGTTAGAAGGCAATTTAAGTAATACATATTGTTTGGCTTTATATGTATTGATGGTAATATGTATTATTCCTATTTTTACTGTTGAATATGAGCGTAAGTCAATTCATTTGCTTTCATCAACAAAGCTTGGCTTTAAATCACTTGTTTTTAAAAAGATAGTTTGTTCTTGTATTGTTACTGCTTTGTTAAACTTATTAATTTATGTTCCGTATTTTATAAGGATTATAAGTAGCTATGGCATAAATGAATTAGGTGCAGCTGCTTGTAGTATTGAAGAACTATCTAATATTTCAGATGGTTTATCAATTTTAAATGTGATAATTATTACATTTGCAATCAGACTATTGGTTTCACTCGTAATAACAGTGATAATATCAGGAATTTCTCTATTTACTAAAAATACTATTATCTCAATTATAATTACAACGCTAGTTTTTGTTGTTCCTTTGCTTTTGCCTATAAATGATATTAATATTCTTAATAGCTTTTCTTTTTATCATTTGCAAAATTTCAATTTCTAGTAAGTGGTAATAATCTTAATTTTAATCACTTGTAATTTGATAAGTCACAAGATATTTACGGAGGAATAATATGCCAAAACTTGAAATAAAAAATATAAGCAAAACATATAAAAAAGGTACTGTAAAAGCACTTGACAACTTTAGCGTTACACTTACTTCCGGTGTATATGGACTACTAGGACCTAATGGTGCCGGTAAGTCTACCTTAATGAATATCATTACAGATAATCTTAATTCCGATAGTGGCAAGGTACTTTATGATGGTGAAGATATTAAGAAACTAGGAAAAGACTATAGAAGTGTTTTAGGTTATATGCCACAACAGCAAGGACTTTATGATGACTTTACTTTAAATAGATTTTTATGGTATATGTCAGCTCTAAAAGGCTTAAAGAAAAAAGAAGCAAAGGAAAAAATCACTTCACTTCTTAAAACAGTTAATCTAACTAACTCAGCTCATAAAAAGCTAGGTGGATTTTCTGGTGGTATGAAACAAAGAGCTTTGATTGCTCAAGCACTTTTAAATGACCCAAAGATTCTAATTCTTGATGAACCAACAGCAGGTCTTGACCCAAAGGAAAGAATAAGAATAAGAAACTTTGTAAGTGAAATTGCAGAAGATAAGATAGTGTTAATATCTACTCATGTTGTATCTGATATTGAGTTTATTGCCAAGGAAATAGTCCTATTAAAACAAGGTAAGCTTGTGTCACATGATACTTGCCCAAATCTTGTAGGTGAGATTGAAAACAAGGTAGTAGAAGTTGAAATTAATAGGGAAGAGCTAAAATATTTTCAAAATAACTATAGAGTGTCTAACCTGTATCACAATGATGATAAGATTATCGTTAGATTGGTTACAAATAACCCACCAAAAGACCATAAATCTACTATAGTAAAACCTACCTTAGAGGATTTGTACCTTTATGTGTTTGAACAAGGATTATAAATATTACATTATTTGTATATATACTTACACCCTAGAAAAGTCACAACAGAAATGTTGTGGCTTTTCTATTTTTTCAAAATAATTATAAAATTTTGCAACACTTTAAGATTTTCAAAAGTATTATTAATAGATAGAGGTATTATTCTATTATTTATAGCAATTAATTTGTTCAAATTAATAATTATTTTATCCAACATTTGTATAATATGACAATTGATTTTATTATTCATTGGCATATAATATAGCTAAAGATACGGAGGTGTCTGTTATGAAAAGAAATTTATTATTTGTTAGTTTTATAATATTAGCAATTCTTTTTACCGGTTGTTCTTTTAAGGATTATAATAGTGCTTATAAGAATGAAGAAGGTTATTCTAATTACATAAGCAACAGTAAAACCGGTTGTAAAGATATGAACAGTTTTGGATTGGTTAGCAATTTGGAAGATGAAGAATCACAAGAATACTATAAAAAGAATTCTCGTGTATGTGGTGATTATTTAATTACCAACTATCTTGATGGTGTTTGTATCAATCGTTACTTAGGCCATAATAATACAATTAAAATACCTAAAACTTTAGACAATAAACCTGTTATTATGCTAGGAGAATTTATCAGTGATGAAAAGTATAATGGTAAAAATCAAATTTATGGAGCTTTTGCAGGTATTAAAGACTGTAAAATCACAATTCCATCAACAGTAAAATATGTTACTAGCGGTGTACTTTGGGTTTCTTGCGATGGAGATACAACCGGATTTACCGGCAAGTATGAAAATGACTTTGCATCAGTTAAAATTGATAAAAACAATCCATATTATACTTATATAGATAATATTATATATACTAAAGATATGAAAACTTTATTATACATAAATTTTTATGATTACTATAATAATGAAGATGGCGAAGATTTTTATATAGTTGCTGATAACATTGAAAATTTTGAACCTATAAATCAAATGTTATATGGTAATTATCAAATTTATTTTGGCAAAAATATCAAGAAAATTGATGCTGATTTCGGAACAGATAATTCAGGAAATGTTCTTGTTTATTGTTATAAGGGTACTGTAGCTGAAAAATGGGCAAAAAATAAAGGTATATACTATGCATTTAATGATAATGATACCACAACTTCTGATGTTGGTGCTGTTCCCGGTCCTTACGGTGCAGATGAATATGATAAAAAGTATAGTAAAGTATGGAAGAGTGATGATGGAAAGTTTTCCTTTACTTGTGACAATAAAAAGCAACTTGATGGCAGAGGAGGATATAAAGCTACATACAAAGGCAAAGATAATCTTGTAATTATTAGCATTGATGGTAATGGAGAGCCCGGACTTTTAAGTATTGATACTGATACTAATGATGGAGATAGCTTGTTTGGTGGAGAATATACATATAATGGGAATGATAAAAAGTCTATTACTGTAGTGATTGATTATGTGTACAGGAAAAGAGTTGCTAAGGCCGGACTTGATAGTATAAAGAAAGGTGAAAAGATTGTTTTTCACCAAGAATGAAATAAAAAAGTGAGGTTGTTATGAAAAAAGGTAGAATAATATTAGTGTTAACTTTAACATTAATTTTGATAACACTTAGTGGTTGCTTTTATAAAGACTACTGTAATGACAGTAAAAGATTTAGATTCTGTATTAGCACTTGAATAAAATCATAGTATTAAAGCCTTGGAAATAATCCAAGGCTCTTTGTATAATTAGAACATTTTTCCTTTATAAGGCTTTGCAGGTAACATTTCAAAATCATATGTTCTCAATTCTTCTAAAGTAATGTTACTGTGACAACCTTCATGAACCATAAGGTTGGAATCTTCACCAAGTTGTACAACAACTACCGGTGTATTTGTGCCGTAAGCATATCCACATTCCCATGCTGTACCACTATCACTGTAACCACCATAATAAAGCATTACAACAACATCAGCCCAATCAATGAACTTCTTATCATTCATAAATGTTTCTTTTGACCACCAAGACTGCTGAGTATTTTCATCAGTTCTGACTTCATTAAGTCTAGGGGAGAAGAGAGAAAAACCTCTTTCTGTAAGTATCTTTTCTGCTATCTTAACATTCTCTAATTCTTTTTCGTTAAAGAATGGACTTGCTAAATAAATTTTCATTTTACTTTTCCTTATCTTTCTTTGGTTTTACATTAGCTAATGGATTACTCTTTGATGCATCTTCAAGTTGCTTGTTAGATAGGTGAGTGTATATTTCGGTTGTACCCAAATTTTCATGACCTAAAATATCTTTCAGTACTCTAATATCCACATTACCATGCTGATACATAAGTGTTGCAGCAGTATGTCTTAGCTTATGACAACTATAACCCTGACTATCCAATCCAATCTTTTCAAGATATTTATATACCATAGCTTGTACAGTTTTGGGGCTCATTCTCTTTAGTTGAGAGGAGATAAACAATGCCTTTTTGTCTTTTAAACCATCAGCAGGTCTAACCTTTAAATAATCGTTAATAGCATTTACGCAAGCATTATTTAGATAGACAATTCTTTCTTTATTACCTTTACCAAGAACTCTAATAGTATTGTCGTTGCGAATATCAGTTACATTAAGTCCTACAAGTTCAGATAATCGCAAACCACAATTTAAGAAGACTGTTATAATTGCATAATCTCTTTCTTTATGTTTACCTTCAACAGCATTAAGTAATTCAAGACTTTGTTCAAGAGTTAAATACTTTGGCAAAGCCTTTTTCTGTTTTGGCATTTCAAGTTCTTTTGTTGGGTCATAATCTAACAAATGCTTTTTAACTGTTAAATAATTAAAAAAAGTCCGTAGGGTAGAGGCTTTTCGTGATCTACCTGCTGCTTTCATATTTCTATCACTTATCAGATAATTCATAAATTCATAAATATCGGTTAAAGTGATTTCTTTTAGAAAATCAATATCAACATCATCAATTTTAATTTTATCAAATTCGCATTTAACATTACCACGCAGAACTTTAATAAATCTTAGGAACATTCTTAAATCTAAATAATACTCATTTATAGTTCGTGGAGATTTTTCTTTAATTGTTTGTAAATAGAAAAGAAATTCTTTTACAATATCCGGTGCTTCATCTCTAAAATTTACTGCCAAATTTTCACCTTCTTTAATTTTAAATTTTGAATATTTAAATGAGAGGGATAGGTATCTATTTATATACAAAATTATACAAAATGAATATTTTGTATAATTTAGGGGAGTCCTAAATAAGAATAAAGGCTATTACTATATAATTAAGGACTAATCCCATAAATACTACGATTTTGCAAAATACTGTATCTATAATGAACCTATCAATCTATTGGAATTATACTGCCAATATCAATCATAGTGTTTTCAGTTAAGCTGAGCAATTCCACATTATGATTTTGTGCAAATGATTTTATGATTTCATAATCCGGATGCAGTTTTATATTTCCTGTAAACACCAATGTGTTTCTATTGTATTTAAATGAACTGCCACCAATGAATCCATAATCTGTTCCCGGTAATTCTATGTAACCTTTCCTTATTATTAATACATCCATTTCATTTCTACAAGACTTGTAAATAGATTTATCTGAAGTGATTATAGCATTTTCATTTACAATACAAGTTGAGCATTTTGTGTAGCCTTGATTTACATTAATGATTTTTAGATTGTCCTTAATAGCCATTTGTAAGACTTCATCTGCAATAGTTTTTGTGTTACAAATTAGCTTATCGTTTAGTACAACACAATTTAGCATTACATTATTTGGATAATCTTTTTTTATATTTTTGCTAATTTCAATCACATTAGGAAAATACTTTTTTAGATTTTCTTTAAGGCTTGTACATTCATTAAGTACAAATACTGTATCTTTATTATAATGTAAAAATTGTAAATCAGTATGATATTGTTCAAATATCAACAGTTTACCTAAATTCTCAGAAGATAGGACTTTTATACCTAACTCCTCTACCCTATTTACCAATTCTTTATTATTAGTTGACATAACAACTATTTTTGCATTATCTTGTGGTAAATTAGGTTTAAAATTACTCATCAAGCATTGCCTCATAGGCTTCTCTAATGTTTTTTACTCCATATATTGTAGCAGTATCGGAACTTACATTCTTTAAATTGTGATACGGAATTATAATTTTGGTAAAGCCTAATCTTGATGCTTCATTAATTCTGGCTTGGGCATTTGCTACTGAACGAATTTCACCACCAAGACCAATTTCACCGAATGCAAGTGCATCTTCAGGAATCGGAACATCCTTTAAGCTACTGATTAATGCCATAGCAACTGACAAGTCAACAGCAGGTTCATCAAGCCGTAAACCACCAACTACATTAATATAGGTATCACTATTAGAAAAATAGAAACCTGCTCTCTTTTCAAGAACTGCAATAATAAGTGATAGTCTGTTATAGTCATATCCTGTTGACATTCTTCTAGGTGTACCATAACCGGAAGTTGTAACAAGTGCTTGAATTTCTGCTAAGATTGGTCTCGTACCTTCCATAGTACAAGCAACACAAGTACCTGAAACATTGTGAGGTCTTCCTGAAAGCAACATCATTGATGGATTTTCCACTTCTGAAAGTCCTTTATCTGTCATTTGAAATACACCGATTTCATTAGTAGAACCATATCTGTTTTTAACTGCTCTTAAAATTCTGTATGACATTTGTTTATCACCTTCAAAATAAAGAACTGCATCAACAATATGTTCCAAAACTTTAGGACCTGCAATAGAGCCTTCTTTGTTTACATGACCAACAACAATAGTAGGAATATCAAGGTCCTTGGCTGTATGCATAAGTAGATTTGTACATTCTCTAACTTGTGTTACAGAACCCGGTGATGAATTTAGTGTAGCTAAATTCATAGTTTGGATTGAGTCAATCATAACTAGATCAGGCTTTTCAATCTTAATTTGTTCTGCAACAATCTCAACATCAGTTTCGGTCATAATGTAAATATTTCCATTATTTACACCTAGTCTTTGTGCTCTAAGTTTAAGTTGTCTTTTTGACTCTTCACCTGACACATAAAGTATCTTTAGTGATTCACCAAGCTTTTCGCAAATTTGAAGTAATATTGTTGACTTACCGATACCGGGATCACCACCAAGTAGTACAAGGCTACCTTTAACAATACCACCACCGAGAACTCTGTCTAGTTCTTCAGAACCTGTGTTATATCTTTCTTCATCATTAGTATCAATAGTATTTATAGTTACAGGTTTTGAGTATGAGGACTTAGTAATACTTTTCTGAACTGTAGAGGCTTTTTTGTCAACTAATTCTTCGTTCATAGTGTTCCATTCACCACAGGAAGGACATTTGCCATACCATTTAGGTGATTCATAGCCACACTCTGAACATATATAAACGCTTTTAATTTTTGCCATAGTTACATTCCTTTATAAATTTGAATTCATTAATCCTTGAAAAAGGCAATAAGAAAATTTCTTTTGATATTCTTTGTCACATAGTAAATATGTTTCATTTTCATTTGATAAGAAACCACATTCAACAATTATTGCCGGTACTTTTGCATTATCTAATAGAAAAATACCATTGGATTCTTTGCTAATTCTTTCGTTATCATTTTGTAAATTTGATACAACAGAAGTTGTAATATTGTCTGCAAGAACTTTAGAAAGTGGGTTTTGTTTTGAATAAAAAACTTGAGTACCTGAGCAAGACTTTGCCGGAAAAATATTTTGATGAATACTAATAGCTACATTCTTAAGACTACTGTTATAAATATCAAGTCTTTTGTACATATCAGATTTTTTTCTTTTAGCTATTGTATCAAGGGATTTATCTGCAATATCATTTTTGTCATTACGAGTTAAAACAGTATCATAACCATTTAGTTTAAGAATATCATTAAACTTTAAACCAAATGATAAATTAACATCACTTTCATAAACATTATTTACTCCAACTGCTCCGGGGTCTTCCCCACCATGACCACAATCAATTACTATTACTGAATTTTTCTTGCTTTCAGTTGTATTAGTCATAACTGAACTTTGGCTTACTGCTGTAAATATCATAACAATAAAACAAAGTATCAGTGTTGTGGACAGTACAAAAATATAACCTTTTCTTCTCACCATATCAGCTCCTATTACTGTATATGCAGAGAAAATAGAAATAGACTTTATACAAAATATATTATAGCACACATAACAACATTTTTGTTGTGATTTGAAAGATTTTTTTACTATTAATAGAAAAAAACATCAGTTCTAAAAACTGATGCTTTCTCTTTATGTATGAGACTTAGGAATAAGGATAAATCAAGATAACATATCTACAAACAAGATAACATATCTACGATCAAGATAATTTATCTACAATTTTGCCATCTTCTATATAGATAACATAGTTACACTTTTCTGCAACCTTTTCATTATGGGTAACAAGGATAAGTGTTTTGCCTGACTCGTTGATTTCTTGCAACAGTTCCATTAGTTCTTCACCTGTAGTGCTATCCAATGCACCGGTAGGTTCATCAGCTAGGATAATATCAGCATTTGACACTAAGGCTCTTGCTATTGCAACTCTTTGTTGCTGACCACCTGACAACTGAGTAGGCTTTTTCTTAGCATATTTCTCTATGCCTAGCCGTTTCATATAGTAGTTTACTCTATCCTTCTTTTCTTTATAAGGATACTTCTGACAGTTAAGTGGTAGCATAATGTTGTCGAATACTGTGTATTCATCCATTAAAGCAAAGTACTGAAAAACAAAGCTGATAACCTGGTTTCTTAGCTTACTTAACTGCTTATTCTTCATCTTACTGACATCTTGACCCTTTAAGATATATTCACCGGAAGTCGGTGTATCCATACAACCAAGAATATTCAGTAGTGTGGATTTACCTGAACCGGAAGGTCCCATAATTGCACAGAAATCACCTTTTTCAATAGTTAGGTCAACACCGGCAAGTGCTTTTGTTTCGGAGTCACCTTTACCGTAAATTTTAGTAATATTCTTTAACTCAAGTATTTTCATATTATTTTCCTCCTATTAAATCCTTTGGTTGTACTTTTCTCAACTTAAACACAAGGGCAAGTATTGATGGTAAACACATAAGTAAGAATATACCTATACTAATTAGAACTACGCTACCGTTTAAATGGTAACTGGAAATAAAGTATGTTGATGACATTGCCATTTTACCACCTGCACAGTAAAGCATAGTATAAATTAGTGCTGAAAGGAATGCTAAAAGTGAAACAACAAAAAATTCACCACATATTAGTAATGATACTTTTTTTAATGAATAACCATAAGCCATTCGAATACCAATTTCATTTCTTCTCATGTACATGTGTGACATTATTAGAATTGATGTGCCTATTGCAACAAATACCATTATTGCAATAGCGATAATAAGCCAGCCACTATTTTTCTCCAGATTTTCTTCATTTAATTGTACTAATTCTGATGAAATTACTTTTGGTTCTTGGACTATATTGTATTTCTTTGCCAGATTATTAATAGTTGCTATTGCCTCATCTGTACTTACATTATCCTTAACAATAGAATAGAAGTACATAATCGAACTTTCCATCATATAAATATCGGAATTTTCAACATAAGCAACCATTACTGCATTATCCAACATCATAATATCGCCACTTGTAACTTCGTTGTAAAACCATTTACTGTTTGGTTCAAGAATTCCAACAACTTTGTAATATTGATCTATAAAATCCTTATAAATATCGCCAACTTTAAGATTGTTATTATGGGCAAATTCACTGCCTATTATCATTGACAATGGTTTTTTCTTACTGCCATTTACCTTTTTGTTACTATGGTCATCATTGTTAAAATATCTACCGGATTTAATAATAATTTTCTTTAGCTTATTACAATCCTTGTCCACTGTAACCTTATCAATATCACTACTTAAATCAGCAAAAACATGTGTAGTTGGAGTTAAGAAATTATTATCCCAACCTGTAAAAGTTTCTACTACATTTGAATTTAAAACATCTGCTTTAAATTTGCTGAAATTCTTACTGTCTTCATTTTGTACTTCTATTTGTATTGTTCTACTTGGATTGGAATCAAGTTCCTTATAAACTGTATCTTTATCAGTTACAACTGATTGGATAGATATTGCAGAAAGTAAAAAATACAAAATAGAAAACAATAATTGAAGAAATAAAAGGCAGTTAAACAACTTTCTCTTAGAAATACTTTTTAAAATTTCTTTCATATATTACTCACCCCTCTTTTGACTTTAAAGCTTCAGCCGGTTCTACTTTAATTGCCTTAATTGCAGGTATTAGTGTTGTGACAAGTGCAGTAACAAGTACCACAAAAAGACCTATCACAAGATTAGGCAAATATAGTTTTAAAGTGTAATTTGCAATACTGCCAACAATCAAACCTAATAAAAACTGTACAATAATGGCTATTATAAATGAAATAATTGCAAAGCCTATCATTTCTTTAAAAATCATTTTCATAATTGAACCATTTGTAAAGCCAAAGGCTTTTCGTACACTAATCTCATACTTTCTTTTTTCAATCCAAAAGACTGTTATATTTATTGCGAATATTATTGTAATTATGTATCCGATTAAAGCAACAAATAATAAAAAGTCAGGATTCTCTACAACAACCTTTAGAGAATTGTCATCTTGCAATTCACCTAAATAATCAAGTGTAAAATTATCAAAGAGCTTTTTACCTTCGGCATTTATTTGCTTTATATCTTGTGAATATTCACCTTTTTCGTTATAGATAACAAAAGAAATATCTTCTAAATCTCGTTGTAGGTTATTTTTAAAATAATTTTTTGGCATTGATGTACAAGGCATTATTATTCGATTATCCCAACTTGATTTTTCATTAGAAATACCAATTACACCTTTAATCAAATATTCTTCCTCTTCAATTTCTATGTACTTATTACCATTCCTTTCATAGGCTTTTTTTAATAGATTAGAGCCTAATACTACGACTTTATTCCCTTTTTTAACATCATCAGCAGTATAGTAATTGCCTGAAATTAACGGATAGTGCCATACATTATTATTTGTAAAGTATTCACCACTTACTTTATTATACACATTGACTTCACTTGCATTTGTATGCAACAATAAGTCATTTATAAACAAACCTGTATCATTATTCACCTTAGAAAACAACTTGTTCATTACACTACTGTCACTACTTTTTAAAGCTGAATAGGTTATATCATATACTTTCGCTTTCTTTGGATTATATTGGTTTTTTGCCTTATCGGAATAATATAAATTTGAAACAAAGCTAGTTCCTAACGAAATTAAAAGAATTGAGGTTACTAATCCGAAAATTAAAAGTGCAGATAGCAACGGTGATTGCTTTATTCTTATTAAAAGTGATTTCATAATATTATCATCTCCTTAAAACTTACAATGTAATTTCTGCTCATATTAGAACGGTTAAAATTCTTTTTCTTTAACATCGAAATTAAATACCACCTCTCATAATTTCTTCTACGGTACAGTACATAATCATTCTTAATTGCTTTGTCTTGATGACATCTACAGTATAATCCTTTTAATAGTAATTTCTTGACTTTTGGTACAACAGGTATAAAAAATTGACGCAAATGCACAATTGACCTCTTTATTTGTTAGGGAAAAGATGGTATAATATAGCCAAAAGATAAATATGAGGTAAAGTATGAGAATAGCAATATGTGATGATGAGACATTATTTTTGTCCCAATTAAAAAGTAAAATTTATGAATATTCAAATAACCACAATTTAGAGCCGGTAGTAGATGAATATACCGTTGGCAGTAATTTGATTAATTCTAATATAAAATATGATATTATTATCCTTGACTACCAAATGGATAAAATTGATGGTCTGGAAACTGCAAGACAGTTGCGTAATGGGATTAATGAATTTGCTTGTATTATCTTTCTTACTAATTACGGTGAAATATCTATTGACGCTTATTCTGTGGATACATATAGATTTGTATTAAAAAGCACTCTTTGGGATGGACTTTACAATGCACTTGATGACTACAGAAAGCGTATGAATACAGGCAAAAGTATTTCTGTAAAATCTGACGGAAGTTATATAACCATTGATACAGATGAAATAGTTTTTATTGAGTCACAAAATAGAATTACATCTATTCACCTATCTAACAATAATATTATTGAAACTAAAACACCTTTATCCTCTATCTTTGAGTCGTTACCTCATACCGACTTTTTTAGGGTACATAAGTCATTTATCGTAAGCTTTAGGTATATTACAAGAAGGGACTTTTCTTCCCTAAATGTTACCGGTTATGACTATGAGATACCTGTCAGCAGAAAATACACAGCCGATTTTAAAGAGGCTTACTACAATTATTTAAAGGAGTAATTTATGTTTTTAAATTGTTTTGTTGAAATCACTTGCATTTCCACAATTATATGGTTTGTATTACATTATGTAATGAATGTTAAATTTACTAAGAGATTTATTATTGTACCGATAGTTACTTTCGCAATATGTTTTTATTTGCTTGTAGGCAAGTTTGATGAAAAATATTTTTTGGGAACAGGGATATTATATTTATTACTGCCTGTCCTTTTAGCAAAAGATTTCAAAAAAACAGTAGTCTTATACACATCATTGTTGACAATTGTTTTGTCTTATTTTATATTTGGCTTTATTTATTTCATAATGAATTTCTTTCAAATTCCTATAGAAGAAGAGGCTTATTGTTTAACTATGATAGTCTCCATATTATTAGTTATAAAAATGACAAAAAAGATTGATATTGTTGGAATAATGAAATTATTATCAACAAAAGTTAAGGTAATTTTATTAGTTTTTCTATGGGCATTATTTTGTTTTTATACTTTCATTAATGAATATCTTTCAGGTCAACGTCAAGAATTAATCCTAGCATATTCATTCTTCCTATACCTAATAATCTTTGGTTCAGGGCTTTTAATTTTTATGCTAATTAGAAATATCAAGAAAAAGTCATATTATGAAAACCTAAGCAACATTATGGATGTTAGATTAACTGAACAGGTTAAGCACTATGAACAAGTAGAAAAAACCGACAATGAACTAAGAAAGTTCCGTCATAACTATAAAAATATGAAAATAGGCTTAATGTCATTACTTAACAACAAAGATACTGACGGTGCTAAAAAATATGTGGCAGATTGTGATGAATTGCTTGATATTGACTACACACTTTATCAAACAGGTAATTCAATTATAAATGCTATCTTGTCTGATAAAGCTATGAAAGTTAAGGACAAGGGTATTACAATTAAATTTACCGGCCTTATCCCTCAAACTAAAATCAGCAATACTGATTTATGCATTATTTTCGGTAACATTCTTGACAATGCTATTGAAGCAGTAGAAAAAGTTGATGATAATATTGCCAAGGAAATAAACATTGATGTTTATAAGAAAAAGGATTATCTGTTTATTACAGTTACCAACCCTACTAAAACTGAGGTAGCTATTAAGGACAATAAAATTGTCACTTCTAAAGATGATAAGAGTAATCATGGTTTGGGACTTTCTTCTGTTGAAGAAACTTTGAAGAAATATGACGGTCACTTAGACTTGGATTGTAATAACAATAAGTTCACAACATCATTTGACTTTTGTGTTGTGTGATGTGTAAGTTTCAATCAAAACAAATACTACATAATTAACAGGTGATAAATTTTATTATCACCTGTTTTACTTTTGTATATAAAGTTTTAATGAATAAAATATTAATCTGAAATCTTAGTCATGGTACCATTTGATAAAGTATATGTGCCTTTTTCAAAATGATAGTTCTGACCGTTTCTACTGCCTGAAAACTATTTATTTATAAAATTTTAATAAGATTTTTTGTACTTTGATTTCTATTTTTATATATAATATTAAAAATATTTTGTATATGCATGTAAATTTTACTTGTATTCTGTTCAAATATATGATATATTAAAGATGTAAAATTGTTCGTGAAATAAATAATAAAGGAGGATATTTCTATGAAAACTACAAAAAAGATTGTTTCAGTGATACTTGCGATGTGTATGCTAGTGTCAACAGCAGTTGTATCAAGCTTTGCAGCAAAAAAAGGTGAAATCTCGCCTGTTTCATCTGACTATGCAAGAGACAATTCTTACACAAAAGCTGCCGAGAACATTGATGCAGAGTATGCTTACACCGTTGATGATCTAGGTATAACATACACAAAAGATGCCACAACTTTCAAAGTATGGTCACCTACAGCAACCGATGTAAAAGTTAATATCTATGAAACCGGTTCTGATGATGAAAAAGGTGCATATAAAATTGGAACATATACACTTGAAAAAATGCTGGTTGATGGTGAGTGGAATGGTGTGTGGACAATTACACTTGTGGGTGAATGGAAAAATTTGTACTACACATACTCAATCACAACCACTGATACAACACACATGGGTTCTGATGTAACAAAAACTTATGAAACACAGGATGCTTATTCAAAAGCAGTTGGCGTAAACGGCAATCGTTCAATGATTGTTGACCTTAATGATACTAATCCTGATGGTTGGTCAAAGGATAGTCATATTCTTCTTGATAAATCAACACAGTCTTCAGTGTGGGAACTTCATATCAAAGACTTCTCTTATGACAAATCCTCAGGTATAAGTGATGCTAATAGAGGTAAGTACCTTGCTTTCACAGAAACAGGTACTACTCTTAACGGTAAAGGTAAGGTTTCAACATGTATTGATTACCTTAAAAATCTTGGGGTAACAACAGTTCAACTTAACCCATTCAATGACTTCCAATCTGTAAATGAAGCCGGAGATAATACTCAGTATAACTTGGGCTATGATCCACAAAATTACAATGTTCCCGAAGGATCATATTCTTCAAACCCATATGACGGTAGGGTAAGAATTAAAGAATGTAAAGAGATGATAAAAGCTCTTCATGACGCAGGAATATCTGTTGTAATGGATGTTGTTTACAATCACACTTATTCAACAGATTCTTGTTTTCAAAAAACAGTTCCTGACTATTATTACAGAAAGAAGACAACAGGTTCATTCTCTAATGGTTCAGGTTATGGTAACGAATGTGCAACAGAGCGTGATATGTACAGACAGTACATAATTGATTCCCTAAAGTATTGGGTAAACGAATACCATATTGACGGTTTCAACTTTAACCTTATGGGTTTAATGGATGTAGAAACAATGAATATGGCAAGAGAAGCTCTCGATAAAATTGATCCAAGAATCACTATGTGGGGCGAAGGCTGGGCAAAAGGTGACTCATATCACCCTACAAATACATGCACAGGTACAAAATTCTATCCTGCAACTCAAGCTAATTCAAATAGAATCAGTGACAGAATTGGTATCTTCAATGATTCCATCAGTAACGGTATAAAAGGTTATGCAAATGACATCAAGGACACAGGTTTCATTCAAGGTTCAAAATTATCTGCAAAAGGAGTAAGCTATGGTGTTCGTGCTAACAGTTCAGGTACAAACAAGTGGAAAGCTCAAGGTCCTTCACAATGTATAACTTATGATTCTAGTCACGATAATGCAACCCTTTATGACCAGATTCTTGGTTCAACAGGTCTTGCAAGTTATGGCGTTAGAAATCCTGATGCTATAAGAATGAATAAACTTGCAAGTGCAATTATCTACACATCACAGGGTATATCATTCACCCTTGCAGGTGAAGAAATGGCCCGTTCAAAAGGTGGAGAAACAAACAGTTACAAATCAAATTCTGAGAGTAATATGATTAAATGGCAAAATATTGTTGATAATGCTGATGTAGTATCTTACTATAAAGGTATGATGCAAATTAAGTCTGCATTCTCCCCTCTTACTGCTATGGATACCTCTTACGCAAATAATTTCCAATTCACTAACAAGGTTAGTGCACCTACAAATCAGATTTCATTTACAGTAACAAATGATGTTGAAGGTGAATGGAATAAGATGGCTGTTATTTATAACAGTGCAAGTGTACCGGCTGATGTAACTCTTGCTGACACATCTGTAACAGATTGGGTTATTGTTGCTAACGGAGAATCAGCAGGTCTTGATTCACTTGGTGAAGTAACAGGTTCAACTTTCACAGTTCCTGCTTATTCAGCTATTGTTGCTGTTGACAAAGAAAGTTATGAATCAACAGGTATTCATTCTTCAAACGGTAAAGTTAAGGTTAATTATGTTTATGAAGGAACAGGTGAAAAGCTTGAGGATTCTGTAGTTCTTCAAGGACCTGTTGGTTCAAGTTATGCAACAATTCCAAGTGTAGGAGTGCCTGATACTTATGTAGTAAGCCGAATAAAAGGTGATGCAGAAGGAAAGTTTGATTCATCTTTTAAAGAAGTTACATACTACTATACAGACTATACTCCTAAATCAATACGGAATGCAGACTTCAATGGTGACGGCAAAGTAAATGTAAAGGATTTAGCACTTCTGCAAAAGTATGCTTCAAAACTTAAAACTCCGACAGATGATGAGAAGACTCTTGACCTTAATTACGATTATAAGTTTGACATTAAGGATACAACTATGCTAGCAAAGTCACTTGTTAAGATACCTGTTTCATCAGGTGAGGTAACAGTAAATCATTATTATACTGACGATAATGGTGTTCAGAAGAAACTTGCTGACTCAGTAGTATATACAGGCAGAGCCGGTAGCACATATGATTCAAAATCATTAAAGATTGTTGGCTATAAAGTTGATACTAGTAGAATGCCAAGAGTTTCAGGCTATATTCCTTTTGGTAAAGCAGAAGTTAACTATTACTATTTACCTTCAAGCCTTGAAATTACACTTCATGCTAAGCACAATGGTTCATTTACATGGACACCTTATGTTTGGGCGTGGGGTTCAAATCTTAAAGGAGTAGATTCAGGCAACTACCAAGAAGTATGGCCCGGTGATCCTATGACTAAAGGTGAAAACGGATGGTTTGATTATACCTTCACTTACAGAGATGCAGGTACATATAACATAATCATTTCTGATAATGCAACTAACCAAACTATCGATTACAAAGGTTTTGTAGATAATGAGATGTGGATTGTAATTGATGACTCTGCCGTTATGGGTGGTACTTACCTTACATTCTATACTGATAATCCTGACACTAACCCTAATGCTCCAATCGCTGAGCAGGTTACACTAGGTTAGTCAAAAAAACTTTCGTAAATTATTAAAAGAAAGCTGACTTTTTAACTCTTAAAAATTACTGTTGGTGTTATCAAATTAAACTATTATAATAAAAGAGAACTCCCGTCAATCAAAGGATTGTCGGGAGTTTTAGGTTATCAGTTATTATTTATTTTGTTTTAGCTTTTTTATATTTAGTCCATGAAGAATAAGTAGTTTTTTTATTCTGTACTACATACGAACGAATTCTTACAAAATACTTTTTATTTCTTTTAAGTTTTGTAATAGTTTTTTTAGTTATACTGTTCTTTGTTAATTTTATAGTTTTAACTGATTTAAAATTACTGTATAGGCTATACTGAATTTGATAACCGGTAGCCTTAGCAACCTTCTTATAACTAACAGTTAATGACTTTTTACCACCTTTTACAGTGAATCCGTTTGGTTTTTGTAACTTTAGTTTAGCAGTTTTCTTATCTTTATAACTATATCCACAGGTGGAACATTTGTGCAGAGTATAGCCACCTGAAACATACGTAGGTTTTACAACAGTGTTCTTATAAATGTGGTCACAAGTAACTTTGAAATTAAACTTAATTGGTTCATAGTATTTATAGGTGCTTTGATTATAATATTCACCTGTACTATTCAATCCTCTAATTCTAAGTTTTAATTGGTCACCTTTGCTCAACATATATGACTTCTTGAAACTCTTATTGGCACATTCTGTTACATAATGGATATTTCTAATATCATTTTTCATAATTGTTGCGTCAATTAGGACTTTATCACTTAAGTTACTGATATTAAAGAAATACTTACCGTCTTTATTAGCATTGAAAATTATATTTCTTTCAATTACTAATGATGAAACAGGTATAGGAACAACTTCACTGTATGTTTTATTAAAATCAACATTTACATATTTAGTAGTTGATACGCCACAAAATTTACAAACCTCATCTGCAAAATTATGATTTAATGATGGTTCTTTTATATTAAGACCGGCTTTACCACAAATAGCACATTTAGTTTTAAATATACCGTAGTTCATACAATCAGGAATTTTTGTACATTCAGTTTCAATATAATGATGCTTAGTGCATTTTTCCCCATCTTCAAGCGTTGTAGAAACAAAATTAATGCCCTTTTCTTCAGCATATTTTTCAGCAGTAGAACCTTTAGGTCCATAAACAGTTTTTACATCTATCTTTCTGAAAGCATCAGTAGAAATTTCTGTTCTTTTACCTTTAAACACAATAGCATCTAAATATTTACAGTTATATATACTGTAACCGTCGATTTTAAATACATTTTCAGGAATTTCAATACTTCTAATTCCTACATCATTAATTGCACAAAGTCCAATATCTTTTACAGTTGATGGAATATTAATATAACTTAAACTTTCACAACCCTGGAAAGCAGAAGAACCAATAGAAGTAATACCCTCATTTAGTTTAACATATTTAAGCCTTTCACAATAATGAAAAACATCACCAATCATTTTTTTCACTGTATTTGGAAAATAAACTTCTTCAACATAACTATCTTTAAAAGCTGAGTCACAAACAGTTTCTACACCGTTAGGAATAGTATAAGTTCTTGGTCCACGAGCAGGATAACGAACAAGTTTCTTTTTATCTTTAGTGAAAAGCACACCATTAACTGCTGTATAATAAGGATTATCCTTAGCAACTGTAATAGTCTTTAAGTTAAGCATAGCTTCTAAGGCATCCGGTGATTCAATAGACTTTGGTAGATAAATAGTTTCAATCTGTGTACCTTGAAATGCATAATATTTTAATTCTTCTACACCTTCTGCAAGTTTTACAGATTTCAAGTTATAACAACCATCAAAGCAGTAGGTTTGCAATGTTTTACATTCTGAAGGAATATTTACTGATGTAATAAATCTACAATTTCTAAAGGCATCCTCATCTACACCTGCTACAGGTAAATTATTAATTTTATTCTCAATAGTAAGACTTTGATACTTATTTATATAATTATCAACAACAAAATATCTGTCAAATCTACTTTCATAAATGCAACCATTTTTGGCTATTAAGTCTTTTTTCTTACCAATTACAAAATCAAATTTTCTTCCGGCATAATAATAAACATCTCTAAGTGCTACTTTAAGATAAACAGTTTCATTTTTTGCCAGATAATATGTAATATCAAATCCACCATTTCTGGTTTCTTTATTAAGTGAACTGGACTTTATATATTCAGTGGGATTTAAATTATTAGGTTTAAACAAATATGCTTTCATACCCACAACTTCTGATGAGCTAGCATAAAATCTATAAACACCTGCTTCTTCAGCAGTAATCTTATAAGTCCTCATAGGTTCTTCTTTAGTAAAAGTTAAATCACTCTCTTTGTACTGTGTTTCATTAATAGTTACTGCAATAGCGTTCATAGTGTCAACTTCATCATAATTTTCATCAGCACTTACACTGGTTGGCAAAATGAACACACTTAGCAAAGTTATAATTGATAGTAAAATTGATAATGTTTTTTTCATAACACCCTCCAAATAGTTTATGAGGATAGTATATAATAAATATATTTCGTTGTCAAATTTATCTATATAAATAAGTCACCTACCAACATGATAGGTGACTTAAGTAAATTATTTAACTTTTACATTTAAGGATTTGCTCCATTTAGAATAAAGCTTTGTTGACTTACCGTTGACTTTAACATTTTTATAAGTTCTAATACGAACATAATACTTCTTCTTAGATTTCAAATTAGAAATTAATTTAGTAGTTACTTTATTATTAGTTACATTTAATAATTTTGCACTCTTAAAATTAGAGTTCAAACTATATTGCAACTGATAACCGTTAGTTTGAGAAACTTGCTTTTTCCACTTAACTTTTACTTTCTTTTTACTTGAAGATAAATTAGTTAAGGTTGTTGATTTAGGAATAATAGTAAAAGTTTTGTTAACTGTTCCACTATAATTACCTTTAAACTTTATTGTAACCTTGTAATTACCTACATTCTTTAAACCTTTACTATATGCAATAGTATAATTTGAATTATTGATTTTCTTACCTTTTGAATCCTTAACTATAACTGATGGTTTAATAACCTTACCGTTATAAGTAAAGGTGCTGTTAGTAAGCTTAACACTTGATATTTTAGGAATAATCTTTGTTGAAAGTGTCTTTTTGCATACTGAACAAGTAGTTACTATTTTGCCATTCTTGCTGGTTGTAGCTTTTGTTACAGTTCTTACTTTTGTATGACCATTGATACAATGATTATCATTATTAGGTGTCATATCAAGTAGGTTATAATACCATATGGTTTCGCCATTTAAACCTAGACTTGTTGTTTCATTATTAAATTTATAGATAACACCATTAACAACAATGTTTGTATTTTCATTAAAGCGATAACCTGAATTATAGCCATCATCAGTTAATTTCACATAGACATTATAACTGTACTTAGTGTTAGTTTCAAAAGAAGTTATTAACTTACCCCAACTACCTTCAAAATCACCATATCTACTGTTCAAATATTCAGAAGAAGTAATACCACCTTTTTCTGTTAGCCAACCTTCATTATCGATATAATAAGGTACATCACTAGGAACTTTACCTGAAAATATAGGTTTATCTCCAACATTAAAGCTTAACTTTGCATTATTGACTTCAATCTGATCAATATACTTTATCTTAACAGGTTTAATTGTTTTTAAAGCAAATGCAAATAAAGTTGTGTTGTCTTTACCAATAGTAATGTTTTCAGGTTTTACAGCAGTTTCATCAAACATAAAGGTTAAGTCAGAAACATTAGAAAATGTATGACAATTCTTAGCTTTCAAAGCTATACTGTACATATATGTTTTGCCCTCTTCAAATTTATTTATTTTTTTATCATCAGGCAAAGCACTGTTCATTTCTTCATCAGAATACCAATAGGCTACCGGTACAACAGAACCATCATCTTTTCTTTCCATCTCTTCCCAATATTCATATTCAATATCGTAATCTTCAAGATTTTCATCGGTTTTAAAAGCAGTTGCTTTTGGTGTATCACCATCATAATAAGAAAAAGTTGCACCACTGATTTCTAGTTTATTAATTTTTGTGAATTCTATATCTTTAATAAAATTTACGGTAAGGCTATTGCCTTTATCAAAAACATAAAAGCTCCATGAAGGTATTTTTTCGCCATTTACGGTCATAGAAATTTCATTTTCTGAAGGGAAAGTATAACCATCTTTCGCTTTTAATCGCATAGAATAGGTGTATTTTGTATTCTCTTTAAAGTTATAAAACTTCTCATCTTCATCGTAATATGACATTTGAGTAGGATCTGATAACCAATACGCAACTGAAACGGTTGAATCATTATCTCGTTTTTCCATTTCACTCCAGCACTCATACTCAATTTCATAGTGAGCATCACTGTTAGCTATCTTAGCAGTTGCAACCGGTGACATTCCTGCTTTGTAATCAAAGGTTACATTTGTAATGTCAATGTTCCTAACAGAATAATCATCATTATCTTCTGCATAAACGGACATAGGCACTAATGATGTAACCATTAGCAAAGATAAAAACATAGCTAACCATTTTGTCTTAAAAGTTTTTTTCATAATAAATTCCTGCCTTTCTTTAAAAATAATATTGATTCTTTCAATTTTTTATCTTTAGAATATCAAAAATATTCATATGATAAACAAATTGAAAGTAACTTCTTAAATAAATAATCAATAAATATGTTATCTTTAATTAGATTATAACAAATATATTTATAAGTAATAGAATTATTTCCAAATAGGCATTGACAAAATGGAAACTAGGGTATTGAATATAAGTATTATAGTTGTATAATAAATATATAAAATTAAAGGAGGTAGCAATATGGAATTTAAGGACAAACTTATTGAATATTTAGAATTACTTGATTGTACTGCTAAAGATTTATCTGATACTTCAGGCCTTTCTACTGCAACAATTAGCAGATATAAATCAGGTGACAGAGTACCGGAATCTAATTCTGATAATTTCACAAATTTAGTTAAAGGCATAGTTGAAATCAGTAAGAATAAGGATATTAAATCTCTTACTATTGAGTCAGTAACAAGTGAATTTTTACCTTTGGTTAAAAATACTGTTATTGATACAAAAAACTTGCAATCTAATTTCAATATTTTGCTTAACACTTTATCGGTAAATATATCTGAATTATCAAAGTTTATGAATTTTGATCCATCATATATTTCAAGAATTAAGAATGGACAAAGACAACCAGCTAATCCACAAGAATTCATAAACAATGTAGTAGGTTTTATTGTTCGTAGATATAATAGTAACTCAGATAAAATTCAAGTTTCCAAACTAATTAATTGTGACAGTTCAAAGTTATACAATCCTAATAATTATACTTTATTACTTGCAAAGTGGCTTTCTGATAACGATTCAGTAAAAGTAAAGAAAGATGATATATCAGGTTTTCTTGAAAAAATAGATGAATTTGATTTGGATGAATACATAAGAGCAATTAATTTTGATAAATTAAAAGTACCTACTGTACCATTTCAGCTACCTACTTCAAAAAGTTACTATGGATTAAAAGAAATGATGGAAAGTGAACTTGAATTTCTAAAAGCTACTGTATTATCTAAATCTAAAGAGCCTGTAACTATGTACAGTGATATGCCAATGAATGAAATGGCCAAAGACCCTGAGTTCCCAAAAAAATGGATGTTTGGTATGGCATTGATGCTAAAGAAAGGACTTCACTTTAATCAAATTCATAATATAGACCGTTCATTTGAAGATATGATGCTTGGTTTAGAAAGTTGGATACCTATGTATATGACAGGACAAATATCTTCATACTACTTAAAAGGACAAACAGAAGGTGCTTTTTCTCATTTAATCAAGGTATCAGGTACTGTTGCTTTAGTTGGTGAGGCAATTACCGGTTACCATAATAAGGGTAAGTATTACCTTACAAAAAATAAAAATGAGGTATCTTACTACAAAGAATATGCAAAATGCTTACTTTCCAAAGCTACTCCATTAATGAAAGTGTACAGCAAGGACTCACATAAAGAATATGAAAAGTTCTTATATTCAGACTCTAAAGTAAAAGGAAATCGCCACTGTATTTTGTCTTCATTATCGTTACATACAATTTCGGATAAATTGTTGTCAAGTATCTTGAACAATAATAATGTTGATAAAAAAATGCAGAATAAAATTATGGATTGTGTTTCTTCACAAAAAGAACTGATAAATGCTATTTTGCAACATAGTTGCATTACAGAAGAAATTCCAATCCTATCAAAAGATGAATTTGAGAAGTTTCCTATTGTATTACCACTTTCAGGTATGTTCTTTGAAAAAGATATTTATTACACATGGGAAGATTATAAAGAACATTTACAACTGATTAGGGAATTTGAAAAGAATAATGCTAATTATAAGGCAATTGAAAATCATAAATTCCCTTTTAGAAATATTCAAATTTATATACATCAAGGTAAGTATGTATTGGTTTCAAAAAATAAAACTCCTTCAATACATTTTCTTATTCGTCACCCAAAAATGAGAAATGCCTTTGAAAATATGATAATTCCTATTATTGAGGAAATCAATTTTAAAATAGGCATAGCAAAAGCCTGAGAAAATACTTAAATGTATCTTCTCAGGCTAAATTTTTACTATTTAAAATTTATTAAGTTCTCATAGCACCATCTACTGATAAAATTTCACCGGTTACATATGAAGCCATATCACTTGCTAGGAACAAGAAGGCGTTTGCAATATCTTCCGGTTCACCTACTCTGCGAAGTGGAATTGCTGCCTTTAATGGTTCAATCATTTCTTTTGGTAATGAAGCCACCATATCAGTATTTGTGATACCCGGAGCAACTGCATTTACTCTAATGTTAAAAGGTCCAAGTTCTCTGGCTAATGACCATGTTAAGCCATTAACTGCTGATTTACTGGTTGGATAACCAATACCGGAACGCTGACCACAAATACTAACCATTGAACTTGTATTTAGGATACAACCATATCCTTGCTCTTTCATAATCTTTACAGTTGGTAAAATACCATTCATAATTGAATTGACATTTAACTGCATAATGTTTGCAAATTGCTCTGATGTGTATTTATCAAGTGGTGTACTATCTGACACACCGGCATTATTAACCAGAATATCAATCTTACCATATTTCTCTTTAATACTGTTAATTTCATTTTCAACAGATTTTGCATCCTTTAGATTTGGCCATGCACCACTAACTTCCCAAGCTGAATTTTCTGATTTTAGAGAAGTAACAGCTTTTTCTACTGTTTCCTGTCTTGAACCAAGCAGTACAACTTTTGCACCATTTTCTAGGAACTTTTTAACAGTTGCATAACCTATACCTCTTGTACCACCTGTAACAACTGCTACTTTGTCCTTTAACATAATTTCATCACTCCTAAAATTAATTTCAAATATACCCTTATCACTAAAATAATATATCTATATATCATTTCATACATACATTATAATTCTTATTAACACATTGTCAATAAATAATCTGATATTTATGTATAGTATTTTTTATGGGTAGTTATAACTCAAGACTATCACTTTTCTAGATAATTGTAAGTAACAATCCGTCAATAATAGCCACTATAACAAACATTACACAACCTTTTATAAAGGATAGAAAGTGTTTCTTTGGATAAGAATATAATTCCGGTTTATTTTCTGTACCGGTAAATCTTACTCTACTTGAATTTTTCCACCACAATATATCAATAACATTCCCCTCTCTGTTCTAGATTATAATTAAAATAATCTAAGCTATATACGCATTTTATGACACTTCATATCTATAATAATTACTGAGGTGGTTATTTTGAAGTATGATAATTTGCAAAATTTGATACAAAACAGTAATAGTACAAGGAAATTCTTTCTATCTCTTCCCGTTAATGTTCAATTGGAACTTCATAAACATAATGAATATATACATTCAGCCCATCAACTTCATAACCTTGTATATTCTATGGAAAATAATCTTTATAATATAAATGACATTAAATGAAGTTTTCTCAAGGTTTCCTAGTAGTTATATATATTAAATTAGTTAAAATATTATTTGATAAAAAAGAATTTCGTTAGTTAGCTATTGCTAACCTTAATATTAAAAGAAAGTCGGCTAACATAAAATTTATGTTAACCGACTTTTAGGGTATATAGAATATTGGGTAAAACAAATTTAGTAGGTAGTAATTACTTAATAAAATTATGAATTTCTGAAGAAATTCGTTTTGCTACCATTGGATTATTCATTGTATAGATATGAACACCATCTACATCACTTGTAAGTAAATCAATGATTTGGCTTATACCATAGGACATACCTGCATCAAAAAGGGCATCTTTGTTACTGGCAAATTTATTAACTATTCTTTCAAGTTGTGGTGGGATTGTAACTCCACATAAAGATACCATTTTCTCAAGTTGAGATTTACTGATAGCAGGCATAATACCGGCTATAATCGGTACATCAATATCAGCAACTTTGCACTTTTCCTGAAAATCATAGAAATAATTGTTATCAAAAAATAACTGTGAAAGTAATACTTCTGCACCTGAATTGACCTTTTCTTTCAGGTTCTTAATGTCAGCTACTGAGTTCTCTGACTCTGGGTGGCATTCAGGATAACAAGCACCTAAAAAGCAAAAATCGTATTTTGACTTCATATATTTAATTAAATCCGATGCATATTTAAAGTCATTCTTAGCTTGAATATTAGGAATTTTATCTCCTCTTAAAGCAAGAATATTCTGTACACCTGACTGTTGAAGTTGTTTTGCAATTAAGTCAATTTCAGCTTTACTGCAATTTAAGCAAGTTAAATGAACAACAGGTTCAATGTTATACTTTTCTCTGATTTTTCTTGCAACTTCTATGGTACTATTACAGTTTTCGCTACCACCTATACCAAAGGTTACACTGATAAAATCAGGATTAAGTTCACACAAAATATCAAGTGTTTCATCAATACTGCTTAATTCACTGTTCTTTTCAGGTGGGACAATTTCAAAAGAAAGAGTTTTCTTTTTGTCTTTATATAGTTCAGAAACTTTCATTACTTTACTTCTTTTCTAATAATCTTTGCAGCCTCAACCATATTCTTTAGGCTCTTTTCTGTTTCAGGGATACCTCTTGTTTTTAGACCACAGTCTGGGTTTACCCATAGCTTTTCTTTATCAATCTTATTTAGCATTAGGTGAAGTGCATTGACAATTTCTTCAACTGATGGAACTCTTGGTGAATGAATATCATATACACCGGGACCTACTTCTGTTTCAAAGTTATGTTCCTTTAGTGAAGTTAAAATCTGTAAATCTGAACGAGATGCCTCAAATGTAATAACATCAGCATCCATATCATCAATAGCAGGGATAATATCTGTAAATTCACTGTAACACATATGTGTGTGAATCTGAGTATCTGCTTTAACTCCACTATGAGTTAGTCTAAATGCAGGAATTGCAAAATCCAAATATTCTTTCTGCCAATCAGACTTACGAAGTGGTAGCTTTTCTCTTAAAGCTGCCTCATCAATTTGGATAATTTTAATTCCTTTCTTTTCAAGGTCAAGAACTTCATCACGAATAGCAAGTGCAATCTGTGAGATAGAGTCTTTAATAGAAATATCTTCTCTTGGGAATGACCAATTTAGGATAGTTACAGGGCCTGTAAGCATACCTTTCATAATCTTATTTGTTAATGACTGAGCATATACTGACCAATCAACTGTAATTGGCTTTTCTCGATATACATCACCCCAGATAATTGGAGGCTTAACACATCTTGTACCATATGACTGTACCCATGCTTTTTCTGTAAATAGGAAACCTCCAAGTGCTTCACCAAAGTACTCTACCATATCATTTCTTTCATACTCACCATGAACAAGTACATCAAGACCGATTTCTTCTTGAAATTTTACACATTCTGCAATTTTCTTTTTGTTGAAATCTACATATTCTTCCTTAGAGATTTCACCTTTCTTAAATGCTGAACGATTAACCTTTACTTCCTTAGTCTGTGGAAATGAACCGATAGTTGTTGTTGGGAATAACGGTAGGTTAAGTTCAACCTTTTGAAGTTTCTGTCTTTCTGCTCTTGCAGGTAGTCTTGTATAGTCCTTATCTGTAACACTGGATAGTCTGTCATGTACAGTCTGATTAAAGCAATCTCTCTGTTCTGTAAATAACTTCTTATTATTCTTATATGTTTCTTCATTTGCATAATCACTTAAGTCAGCTAATAATTTTAACTCTGATAGTTCAACTAGCTTTTCTTCTGCAAATGAGAAGTGAGAAAGGTACTTAGCATCTAGCTTTGTTTCATTCTTTAGAGTGTAAGGAACATGAAGTAATGAACAAGATGTTGAAAGCACTGTGTTAATACCCTTATTCTTCAAATCATTAAGAGTTTCAAGTGTCTTTTCATAATGGTTCTTCCAGATATTTTTACCATTTACAAGACCTGCAAATAAAACCTTATCACTTGGGAAACCAAACTTATTAACTAGGTTAAATGTTTCTTTACCCTCAATAAAGTCAAGACCAATACCATCAAATGGCTTGTTAATTAAATCAGAATATACATCTCTTACATCACCAAAGTATGTTTGTAGAAGGACTTTGCAATTCTGCTTAGTTGAAAGGATTTCATCATAAATCTTGTTGAATAATGCTAGGTCATCACTTGTCATATCCTTTACAAGTGACGGTTCATCAACCTGTAACCACTTAACACCGTTTTCTTCACACTTAGTAACTAAGTCCTTATAAGCATTGATAACTGCATCTACAAAATCAGCACAAGTTTTGTTGCCTATAAATCTACATAGCTTTAGTAAAGTATATGGACCGATAACAACCGGTTTTGTTTCGATACCTAAAGACTTTGCTTCATTGTATTCATCAAATAGTTTGTTACCAACTAGCTTGATTTCTGTATCATCCTCAACTTCAGGAACAATGTAGTGATAGTTAGTGTTAAACCACTTTTTCATTGCAAGTGCTTTAACATCACCTGAATTATCCTGAAAACCACGAGCCATAGCAAAGTAAGTATCAAGGTTAGAAAGGTTAAGTTCCCTATATCTGTTAGGGATGATATTAAATAATACTGCTGTATCTAAAGTCATATCATAAAAAGAAAAATCATTGCTTGAAATAAAGTCAATACCGGAACTCTTCTGAGTATTCCAATGAATTTTACGCAAAGACTTTGCAGTAACCAAAAGTTCAACTGAAGTGATTTCTTTTCTGAAATACTTTTCGGAAGCAAACTTAAGTTCTCTTAAAGTACCGATTCTAGGGTATCCAATAACTGATGTTTTCATAATATTCTCCAAATCAAAATTTATATTTTACCGATATTTATATCGCTTGGTGTTAATTATATAACAATCACTTTGATTTGTATAATATATATAATTATAAGTTTGCTATAGTTTTAAGCTATAGCAATGATGATTTTGAACATCAGTTTTAAAATTGAGTTTGTTATTATGTAATTTTTTATCATAGTGCCGTGCCTTTCTTTGGGATAAAAAGATTTTTCATATCTGTTTTTTCTAATTTTAGTAGTTGAATCTTTTTATCTATTCCACCGGCATAACCTGTTAAGCTACCATTTGTGCCAACAACTCTATGACAAGGAATAATAATTGAAATAGAATTATGACCGACTGCACCACCTACTGCTTGAGCAGACATTCTATTAGTGCCTTTTTCTTTAGCTATTATATTTGCAATTTCACCATAGGTCATAGTTTTGCCATATGGAATGGTGAGCATAGCTTCCCATACTGCTTTACGGAATGGTGTTGTTTTCATCAATAACGGTGGTATAAAATCAGGTTCTTTGCCACTAAAATAAATATCAAGCCACTTTGTCACTTCTGTAAAAATAGGAAGTGACTTATCTATATGTTCTCCTTTTATTGAATCGGCATAGTATTTTTGTTCATCAAACCATAAGCCAATGAGATAATCACCGTCACTAGCCATTGTAATTCTGCCAAGTGGTGAATTGTAATAATATGTATAAATCATTCTCCTATTGCCTCCCTATAAGTTTTGTAATTACAATTATATCATTATAATCAACTATTTAAAGTAAATTATTTATATATTTCAAGCCATATAAATCTGGTATTATTAATTAATATCAAATTGGTAGTTTTAATATAACCAAATAATTTATATAATTGTGGCAACAGTTTTGAAATGAAAGGAAAATTTGTTATGAGTAACGAAAGATTTGAATTAAATAAGAATTTAGCACAAATGTTAAAGGGTGGAGTAATTATGGATGTTACTACACCTGAACAGGCAAAGATTGCTGAAGAAGCCGGTGCTTGTGCAGTTATGGCTCTTGAAAGAATCCCTGCCGATATTAGAGCAGCCGGTGGTGTTTCTAGAATGAGCGACCCTAAGATGATTAAGGGTATTCAGGAAGCTGTTTCTATCCCTGTTATGGCTAAGTGCAGAATCGGTCACTTTGCAGAAGCACAGATTCTTGAGGCTATTGAAATTGACTACATTGATGAAAGTGAAGTTCTATCTCCTGCTGATGATGTTTATCACATTGACAAGACAAACTTTAAAGTACCATTCGTATGTGGTGCTAAGGACCTTGGTGAGGCACTAAGAAGAATTAATGAAGGTGCATCAATGATTAGAACTAAGGGTGAACCCGGTACAGGTGATGTTGTTCAGGCAGTTAAGCATATGAGAATGATGCAGTCTGAAATCAGAAGACTTGTTTCTATGAGCACAGATGAACTATATGAGGCTGCTAAGCAATTACAAGTTCCTTACAACCTTGTTCAGTATGTACACGAAAACAGTAAGCTGCCTGTTGTTAACTTTGCTGCCGGTGGTGTTGCAACTCCTGCTGATGCTGCTCTAATGATGCAGTTAGGTGCTGAAGGTGTATTCGTAGGTTCAGGTATCTTTAAGTCAGGCAATCCTAAGAAGAGAGCTAACGCTATTGTTAAGGCTGTTACTAACTACAATGATGCTAAGATGCTTGCTGAACTTTCAGAAGACCTTGGTGAAGCTATGGTTGGTATCAACGAACAGGAAATTGAAATTCTAATGGCTGAAAGAGGAAAGTAATAATGGTTGTTGCTGTTTTATCTTTGCAAGGTGCAGTAATTGAACATATCCAAATGCTAGATAAACTAGGTATTGAAACTTTTGAAATTAGAAAAAAGTCTGACCTAGATAAGCATTTTGACGGTTTGATTATTCCCGGTGGTGAAAGCACAGTACAAGGTAAATTACTTCATGAACTTGACATTTATGATACATTAAAAGAAAAGATTGAAAACGGTTTGCCTGTATTCGGTACTTGTGCCGGACTGCTACTTCTTGCTAAAAGTATTGATAATGACAATAAGACTCACTTAGCTACTATGGATATTACTGCTATGAGAAATGCTTATGGCAGACAGTTAGGCAGTTTCTATACTAAAAGTTCATTTGACGATAAAGATGAAATTCCTATGACATTTATCAGAGCACCTTATATTTCAAGTGTGGGTGATAATGTTAAGGTACTTGCTACAGTTGACGGTAAAATTGTTGGTGCAAGAGAGGGCAATCAGCTTGTAACTGCTTTTCATCCTGAACTAAATGATGACTTAACAGTACATAAATATTTTGTAGATATTATAAAAGAAAATATGTGATTTTCCCTTTTTAGAGAATTTCATATTATATATTACATAACCGATGGATGTTTTCTGTTTTATTCAGAAAGCATCCATTTTTTATTACCTATTTATCCATATACACTCACAATAATAAAATCATTACATAATTTATAGTGACTAAAAATTTTAAGGTGATTGTATGTCACAAGTAATAGATTTATGTAAAGCTGAATTAAACAAAGACTATATTGTTCATAAGATAAAAAATAACAACAAGGTATATGAGAATTACGGAATATTTGAAAATGCACCTATTGTACCTTTATACAGAAGTATGGGCAAAAACATTTCTGCTTACAAAACTTATTACGGTATCTTTGCTATTAGAAATGAAACTGCTGAAAACATAAAGGTGAGAAATGTGTGATAATAATTTAGTAATATTAATCGGTAACCCTAATGTGGGTAAAAGTTCTATATTCAACAGGCTTACAGGGGACAATCAACACACAGGTAATTGGACAGGTAAAACTGTTGAATGTGCAGAAGGCAAGTTAAAATGCAACAAGGATATTTGTATTGTTGATTTACCGGGTATATACACTTTATGTGCTGCTAATGCTGAAGAAATTTGCAGTAAAAAATTTTTGTTACAACACAAAGATGCACTTGTAATAGTGGTCGTTGATGGTAATAACATATACAAAAGCCTTACACTTATTGAGGAAGTTTCTAACATAACAAGTAATGTAATTATATGTATCAATCAATATAAAAGTGCTACAAAGTCCGGCACTAAAATTAACATAGATAAGCTAAAAGAAATACTGAAAATTCCAATTGTTACTACAGAGGCTACTGACAGAAGTTCACTTGATATACTTAATAATATAATAAATATTAATATAAACAATCATTTTCCTACACCTATAAAACATAGAAAACTTGATAAGGAAAATATTATTAAAGAAGTTGTTGATGACAGGTGCAATGACAGGCAAAGAAAGTTAGATAAAATTTTCACTTCAAAAGTCACAGGTATTCCTATAATGTTTTTGTTACTTGCAATGGTACTGTACATTACTATTATTGGTGCTAACTATCCCAGTGATTTTTTGAGTTATATATTTGCTAAAGGTGGAGAATATCTATATGAATTTTTAAACTATATTTCTTTGCCTAGTTATATAATTTCTTTAATATGTGATGGTGTGTATAGGACAGTAACATGGGTAGTTGCAGTTATGTTGCCACCTATGGCTATCTTCTTCCCTATATTTTCTTTACTTGAGAATTTTGGATATTTACCTAGAGTTGCATTTAATTTAGACAGAGTGTTTTGTAAAGCTAATTGCAGTGGAAAACAAGCATTAACTATGTGTATGGGTTTTGGTTGTAATGCTTGTGGTGTTACCGGTTGTAGGATAATTAACAACAGAGAGCAAAGGCTAAATGCTATTGTTACAAATAACTTTGTACCTTGTAACGGTAGGTTTCCTACACTTATTTCCATTATCACTATATTTATGACTTCTTACTTTAGCAGTAAATTACGGTCACTTGTATCTGCATTAATACTTACGGGATTTATTATATTAAGTATTATTGTTTCTATGGGTATTTCATTTTTACTTAGCAAAACTATATTGAAAAACGGAAACAAAGATTTTGTAATGGAAATGCCTAAATACAAGAAACCTAAAATCTTTGCTACTATTTATGAGTCAATTAAGAATAGAGCCGTTTTCGTGTTGCTTAGGGCATTAGTTGTGGCTTTACCTGCCGGTGCTATAATTTGGTTATGTGGTAATATTAAAATTAATGACTACACTATATTAAGTTATATTGTAAATTTTCTTAATCCGATTGGAAAAGCATTTGGACTTGACGGTGAAATACTTATTGCATTGTTACTGGGCTTTCCGGCTAATGAAATTGTAATTCCCATTATGTTAATGGCTTATTGTGGCAGTAGTACACTTGTTGAATGTAGTGACCTAGGAGCATTAAGTAACCTATTAGTCAGTAACGGTTGGACTATTAAAACTGCAATTTGTATGATAATTATTGTATTAATGCACTTTCCATGTTCAACAACTTGCCTTACTATTTATAAGGAAACAAAAAGTAAATTATGGACTTTGATTTCTATTTTATTACCGACTATAACAGGATTAATATTTTGTTTTCTTATAAATATAGTTATGTAAAAAAGGTATCTCACTTACTTACTAAAGTTTGTGAGATACCTTTTTAATTCATATTAAATTTTAAAAAGCTACTTAACACATAAATATGCAAAATATCCGGCATAACAAAGTAACATTAATATACCACAAGGTCGTCTTAATTCTTTATGTTTAATTGTACCTAACCAAAGAATTATACCTGCACCGATAGCTACACAAGTATCAATTAAGAACTTGCTTTCAAATGGCACATCACAGATAAGACCTGTAATACCGATTACAAATAATATATTAAAGATATTACTGCCTACTATATTACCGATAGCTATACCAACATTACCTTTCTTTGCTGCTGTAATTGAAGTTACAAGTTCAGGTAGTGAAGTACCAAATGCAACAATAGTTAAGCCGATAAATCTATCACTCATACCAAAGAACTTTGCTATGTAAGATGCACCATCTACTGCAAAGTCACTGCCCTTTACTACCATAATGCCACCTATAACCATAAGCAATAGGCATTTCCAAACCGGAAAATCTTTTGCAGTTTCTTCTTCGGTAGGTGAACCCTTTTTAGCCATATAAAATAGATAGCCAAGAAAAGCAACAAATAGAATACACAGAATTACACTTTCAAAGAAAGTAATCTTTGAATCTGTATAACCGAATATCATCATTACAACAGTAATACCTATCATAAAGGGGATTTCATAATATAAAGTTGATTTTTGGATAGCAACACTTGTTATAACTGAGGTAATACCTAGAATAATCAAAATATTCATAATGTTACTACCTACAACATTACCTACTGTAATTCCGGCATTACCGTTTATTGCAGCAGTAATACTAACTGCTGCCTCAGGCATACTTGTACCCATTGCTACAATGGTAAGCCCAACTATTAACTGAGGTATTCCCATTTTCTTTGCAATACTTGCAGCACCCTCAACAAACCAATCAGCACCCTTTACAAGTAACAGGAAACCAACCAGCAATAAAAGCACTTGTAATATCATCATAACTGTTCCTCTTTTCGTTCTAAATCATTACTTAATCAAGAAATATAATAACATAATCTACATATAAAAACAATCAAAATAGTAACATAAAATTTATAAAAATGATTGTAAAATCTTGACTATTTTTGGGTGTTGTAATAAAATAAAAACAAGCAGTTAGTTATAGCTTACTAACTGCAAAAATAATCACAAAAGGAGTTTTTAAAATGTTAGACATTCTAAAGAATGAAAAATTATGGTGTGCAGTTGCAGGTGCAGCAGCAATAGTTGTAGGTAAGAAAGTACTTAAGTCTGAAAAGACAAGAAACCTAGCAGTTACAGGTCTTGCAAAAGGTATGAAGCTACAGAATGATGCAAAGGCTACATTCCAGAACATTAAGGATGAAGCTTCTGACATTTGTTATGATGCTAAAACTGAAGCAGGTATTACAGAAGAAGCAGTAGCTGAATAATAAGAAGTGAATATTAATGAAATTCAAAATTGTATATGATAAACCTTGTCGTATTCGTTTTAGATGTGGCAACTATGCTATACCTAAAGAATATGAGGAGAGTATTCGCTTTTATATTTCTACAAATAGTTTTGTAAAAGAAGTTTATGTTACAAGCATTAACGGTGGTATTCTTGTTATGTACAAGACCGGTTTCAGAGATAAGGTTGTTGAATTAGTTAAGAACCTTAATATAAACACTCTTGCTCCTATGACAGAAAAAAGAGAATATGGCATAAAAGAAATTGATAAAGAATTTAAAGACAGTTTACTTAAAATTGCTTTAAAGAGAGTATTTTTCAAAGCATTTATACCTAACCCTATTGCCACAGCACTTACAATTTACAACAGTGTTAAGTACATTAAAAATGGCTTAAAAGCACTTAGTGAATGTAAGCTAAATGTTGATGTACTGGACAGTGCATCTATTGTCGCTTGTTTTGTCAGAAAGACCTTTAAAACTGCAAGTACAGTTATGTTCTTACTATCAATTTCCAGCTTACTGGAAAAATATACCAGAGAAAGAACAAAAGCTGTATTAACTGACAGTCTAGTTATTAAGACTGATAAGGTATGGCTGGTAACTTCCGGTGAAGATGTTGAGATACCTATTACAGAACTACAAGTTGGGGATAAAATCCGTATTCATACAGGTAATGTTATTCCTATTGACGGTATTGTTACTGATGGTGAAGCTACTGTTAACGAAGCATCTATTACAGGTGAATCTCTACCGGTAATGAAAGTTGCTGATACTTCTGTTTATGCAGGTACAGTAATTGAAGAAGGTTCTGTTGTTGTAAAAGTTAGAGAACTTGCTTCTAACACAAAGATTAGCAAGATTATTGAACTAATTGATAATTCAGAAAATCTAAAGGCTAGTGTACAGAGTAACGCAGAAAACTTAGCTGACAGAATTGTACCATTCAGTTTCTTAGGATTCTTCTTAACATTGATTTTCACAAGAAATGTAAACAAGGCTCTTTCACTTTTGATGGTTGACTATTCTTGTGCTATTAAGCTATCAACCCCTATTGCAGTAATTTCTGCTATTAGAGAGGCTGCAGTACACGATATTACTATTAAAGGTTGTAAATACCTTGAAGCATTCTCAAATGCTGATACTATTGTATTTGACAAGACAGGTACACTGACTAATGCTGAACCTACTCTTGAAAAGATAGTTTCATTCGGCAAATACAGTGAAGAAGAAATACTAAAAATTGCAGCTTGTCTTGAGGAACATTTCCCTCACAGTGTGGCAAATGCAGTTGTAAATGCTGCTAATGAAAGAGGTATTGCTCATTTAGAGGAACATACTGAAGTTAACTATGTTGTAGCACATGGTATTTCTACTACACTACATGGCAAGAAAGCTATTATCGGTAGTAAGCACTTTGTTGTTGAAGATGAACACATAACTGTTACTGATGAACAAGATGAACTTATCAATGAAAAGTCCGGTGCTTGTTCTGTACTTTACCTAGCTATTGGTGATGAATTAGTCGGTGTTCTTTGTATTAGCGATCCTCCAAGGGCTGATGCTAAGGATGCTATTACTGAACTAAAGTCACTAGGTATTGATAACATTGTTATGCTAACAGGTGACAGTTATAAGGCAGCAAAAATGACTGCTGAACAACTTGGCATTACAGAATACAAGTATCAGGTACTACCTGAGGACAAACATAAGTACATAGAAGATTTGAAAGATAAAGGTCACTGTGTAATTATGGTTGGTGACGGTATTAATGATACCCCGGCTTTGGCTGCTGCTAATGTATCTGTTGCAATGAATGATGCATCAGATATTGCAAGAGAAACTGCTGATATTACTATTAAAGATTCTTCACTTAATCAGTTAGCCAGAGTTAGAATTTTAAGTAAAGAATTGATGGAGAGAATTCATAAAAACTACAGATTTATTTTAGGGTTTAATTCTTCCCTACTTTTACTTGGTTTTATGGGTGTTATTACTCCTTCCATTTCAGCTTTACTTCACAATGCATCAACAATGATGATTTGTGCAAAGTCTATGACTCCTTTATCCGATAAGAAAAATAAAGATAAAGAAGTTAAGAAAATTGAAGAAACATCATCAACAGAAGAATGATGATACATAAAAACAGACATCAACTGTTAAAAAGTTGGTGTCTGTTTCTTTTATATAATTATGTATGTATTTAATTCTCTTTATGTGTTTTAAATCCGATAACTTGAATTGCAAGGCATGCAACTGCAAGTATTAATAAGAAAATAAAACTATGAGTAGAACCACCGGCAGTTTTCTCAGCATAATTCATAGAATTATCAATACTTTATGCTGATAAAACTAAAGCAGCACATACGCTTGTACCAACTGCTACTGCAAACTGCATTAATGTATTAAAAGAAATATTACCATATGCCTTTTGCTGAACAGGAAATCGCAAGTTAACGATAGTCATAGTATTACCAAAAGCTATACCACAACCGATACCAAAAATAATATAGAAACCTATTACCATATATGTAATAAGTAACATACCGAAAATTGTAAACAACAGTACCTCTATTGCCAAATTAAACAAAAAACTGTTTGTAGACCTTTGCTCTGATGATTCAATCATTTCAGCTGAAAAACCTGTTTCTTCATAGTATCTTTAATGATTTTTAAGTCATATAATCATCTCTGGAATATCAACTTACCGTATGAGGGACTAGCCATTTACCTTTCCACACATAGATAACCATTAATACTAGACCTACTATCCAAGATACCGGATACAAAACATAGATACCGTCTATTGTACTAAAGAATGGTAATGCCACTTGTAACCATACTATTCTAAATAGGCACATTGAAGTAAGTAGTACAACCATTGGTGGAATACTCTTGCCTGTACCTCTAACTGTACCGGCTAGACATTGCAAACAACTGATTAAAATATAGAATGGACAGAAGTAATCCATTGCCAGTTTACCGTATTCTATTACATTAGGGTCATTTGTGAAAAGTCGCATTAATGGTGTTGAGAAAGTTAGAAGTAAAATACCTGTTATGATAGTATAAACTGCACCCATTGCTAGTGTAATCCACATACCCTTTTTTACTCTGTCAATTTTATTAGCACCATAGTTTTGACCTACAAATGTGGTAATAGCCATACTGAAGCTTAATACCGGTAAAATATTGAAACCATCTATCTTCATATATGCACCAAAACCAGCCATAGCTGATGCACCAAACTGATTTACACTTGACTGTACAAGTACATTTGAAAGTGAAATTGTCATATTCTGAATACCGGTAGGTAAACCTATTTTGATTATTCTGCCGGCAGTAGATTTATTAAGCTTTATATCTTTTAACTTAATTTTATAAGGTTCATTTACTTTTACCAAATAACCTATTGCTAATATACAAGAAACTACTTGGCTAATATCTGTAGCAATAGCAGCACCCTCAACACCCATTCCCAGAATATTGATAAACACAATATCAAGGATGATATTTGTAACTGAGGCATAGCCTAAATAATAAAGTGACCTTTTAGAATTACCTGCTGCATTAAGAATACCTGATGCCATATTATATACAACATTAAATAATAAACCACCTGAATATATCCTTAAATATGTAACTGAGTCACCTAAAACTTCTTTAGGGGTATTCATCCAAATAAGTATTTGCCTACTAAGGAGTACACCACCTAATGTTAAGACTAAACCTAAAATTATTGAAATTGCTACTGCTGTATGAACTGCATCATGGGTTCTCTTTCTATCCTCAGCACCTAAATACTGAGATACTACAACACCTGCACCTGTTGCTGCACCTTGGCTAAAGGCTATTAACAAATAAATCAGTGATGTACTGGAGCCTACTGCTGCTAAGGCATTACTGCCTACAAAGTTACCTACTATAATTGAATCAACTGTACTGTAAAGTTGTTGAAGTAAATTACCTAAAATAAGTGGTATTGAAAAGAATAATATTTGCTTAACTATATTACCTTGTGTCATTAAATTTGTTTTTCTTTTGGCAATAGCCATTTATATCATCTTCCCTACTTTTTTCGCCATAAACATTATATAACCTAAGTTGCAAAAATTTCAAGTAGTAATATACACAAAATAAGAGCAGTAGAAACTACTGCCCTTAAGTATTAATTTGTGTCATACCTAGCCTTTAGTTTTTCCAATGCCTTTTTCTCTATTCTTGAAACATATGACCTAGATATATTCATAATTGAAGATACTTCTCTTTGAGTTAGTGGTTTACTGCCATTAAGTCCATATCTCAGATTGATAATTTGTAATTCTCTTTTAGTTAAAGTTTCAGTTAGGTACTTATTAATCTTTTGAAGATTTAACTTTTTATCAAGGTTATCTGCAAAATCATCATCAATAGAAAGTAAGTCCATTAATTTTAGGGTGTTACCGTCTTTGTCAATATCAACTGCATCTTCCAGAGAAACATTTTGTGAAGACTTTTTCAGATTTCTAAAGTGCATTAGAATTTCATTTTCGATACACCTTGATGCATAACTGCTGAGTTTTATATTTTTGTCCATATCAAAGGTATTTATGGCCTTTATAAGTCCTATTGTACCGATTGAAACTAAATCATCTTGGTCAACATTTACTGCATAATATTTCTTGATAATATGTGCTACTAATCGTAAATTATGTTCTACTAAAATATTTCTAGCTTTAATATCGCCATTCTTGGACTTTAGAAGATATTCTTTTTCTTTCTCTTCCGATAATGGTTTAGGAAATTTTCCATTACCACATATGTGGAGAATAAAAGTAAAAATATACTGACCTAAAAAATTTATAAATTCCAGCACAACACCACCTCCAAATTACTAGTACATTTTATTCAATGAATTTGGCATTTTGCTTGTACTTATAATTTTTATTTAAACAGAAATAGCTAACACCTAAGTGGTATCATCCTTTCTTATTACATATTGATTTTACTTTGACTGTTGTAGCACTTCACTGTAATCAATCTTAATAAGAGGTTCTTCCCCGATTTTGTCTGCTGATTGATAAGCAATATGACCTACAGTACCAACATAATTAATTGTGTTGTCCCTATTAACTGCCATAATATCGGACGGTTTTCTTTCAGTTGGCTTTTTGCCGTCACTGAAAGTGAAACCTTCATTTTCTGCATCAATCATAAACTGATTTGCTACTTCCTTATCCTTAAGATAAACATAGATTCTTCCTTCATTTTCTGCTAATAAGTTTTTAATTCTTGACATAAAAAATTCTCCCTTTGAGTATTAATTCAACAAAGAGAGGTAAAAAAATAACACCCATCGTTACCGATAGATGTTGACCAGTCTAAATATATACACACCATCGGTTAAGCTTTACCACCTTGCCTTTTGGTAGGTTGGTGTGCGATCATAGGGCTTACTCCCTCACGCACTCTTTATGGTAGTTTCATAATAACACTTAATAACTTATATGTCAAGAAGAATTTAAAATAATTTCAAAAGTAAAACTGACACCACATGGAGTGATGTCAGTCATTACTTTTATTAGATTAATTTACTTTTACTCTACACTTTAGAGTTTCACCATTTGTTTTAACGCTAACTATTGCATTACCTTTTTTCTTAGCTAGGATTTTGCCGTATTTATTTACGGTAACAATCTTAGTATTTAAAGAAGTGAACTTAGCAGTTCCTACTTTACCCATAACTTTCAGTGTATAGGATTTCTTTTTCTTTAGTGTAAGTGAAGTTTTGTTTAGCTTAGGTTTCTTCACTACAAGTGTCATAGTTTTAGATACCTTATTATTTCTAACGGTAATTTTAACTGTACCTAACTTATAAGTAGTGATTACACCCTTACTGTTTACCTTTGCAATTTTAGTATTGCTACTCTTATAAGTAGTTTTACCAACAGGATTTTTAATTGTAGCTTTTACAGTAGTTTTAGCCTTTACATAAACAGATTGTTTAGCTTTCTTTAGAGTAATAACTGTTTTCTTTAACTTCGGAACAACCTTTTTGGCTACAATCACCTTACCACAAATTGAACAATGAGAACCCTCAGTTAAACCTGTATGTGTATATGTAGGTTTTACTGCTTTGTCTTTAACTACTGTATGACCTAGCTTTGGAACTGTCTTTTGTGGGGTGATTACTTCGCCGCATACTGAACAATGCTTGCCCTCTGTTAAACCATTCTTTTCGCAAGTTGGTTTAACTTCTTTATCTGTTACAACAGTATGAGGTGTTTTTTCAATAGCTTTCTCAGAAACTACATTATTACAAATAGAACATACATATTCCATTTTACCTGTTTCTTTACAAGTAGCTTCTTTAAGCACTTTCCAAGTACCGTTATGTAAAACTGTAACTGTTGTAGTAACTGTTTTACCATTTGAAGTAATGGTTAATGTTTGTTCACCTGCTTTTGTATTGTCAAAACCTGTTACTGTGTAATCATCAACATATGATGAAGAACCATCTGTATAAACTGCAACCAGCTTTAAACCGTCATTACAGAATGTTTCACCCTCAAAATACTGTTTTACTGAGAAATCAGTTGTGATAACCAGTTTCTCAACTTTATTTTCTACAACATTAATATTGTATGTTGCTGAAATATTATTTGAAGTTGTAGCAGTAATAACTGTTTTACCACTCTTTATGAATGATACAACACCTAAGTTGTTAACTGTGGCTACTGAATTATTACTTGAAGTCCATTTAACTGACTTATTAGAAGTGTTATTTGGTGTAAAGTTGGCTATCATCTTTATTTTTTCTCCAACATAGAAAGTATTTTTATTTTCTGTATATGGAGAAGTTACATTAATTGAAGTTGCTTTTACTTCTGATGTACCGGTGAATTTAGCAGTAATTTCTGCAAATTCAGTCATTTCAATAATATATGTAGGGTCTGAACTTACTTTTTGACCGTTTACATACCAACCTGCAAAAATTGAGTCAGCTGACTTTTCTGCTGTAAGTGTTACATCATCACCAACAAAGTAGTAACCGTCACTACTTGTCTGTGTAACATTACCGTCACCCTCTGTAACAATAGTTAAAGGTAATTTCTTATTAGCCTTAAGAACTGTTGGTTCGGAGGTCATTACTTCTAGATTTTTATTTTCAAGAATTCTGATTGATAGATAATCCGAATTACTTAAACCTGTAACAGTAGCATCAACCTTATTGTTAATTGTTACTGCCTTTGACCAATCAGCATTTGCAGTTAATGAAGAAACCGTTGCTACTTGATATGAATAGTTTTCATTTAGGTTAGTTAGATAGTACTTACCATCTGAATATTTAACTGAAACATTTTTGCTAACTGACTTTTTAGCATAAACATTTACTGTTGTAATCTTACCGGACATATTGTTGCCACTAGACTTTAGTCTAACTCTTAGGATAGTTCTTACTGTCTTAGGATATACATTAATATATCCGTCACAAGTATGCCATACACCATCTTCTGTACAATACTCATACTTATCATCAAACTTTTCTACTGTACGAAGATTGTTATAATCAATAGTTACTGTTGGTGCTGATGGCTGAGTGATACTTTCTTTTCTTTCAATATCAAAGATGCTATCTCTTGAAGATAAGATTTTTTCATAAACATAATCAAATACTTCTTCAATATCCTTTGCATTAATACCGAAGTAATCATTTATTTCTTTAATTATCTTTGCATCAAATTCTTCATCAGTATGAATAATATTTGAATTGTCACTATTAATATACTTATAGAATAGTTGTTCACCCAGTAGTCTAATCTGACAAAGTGACTTCATTTCATATAAAGTATATTCAGCTAATGAGTCGTCATTTAAAGAAGAATCATCAGAAACAATATCCTTAAATAGACCTGTTGAAAGGAGATTACTGTTTTTATTCTTATAACTGTTAGAAATTGTGTTGTAACCGGATTCTACTGCCATTGAAATATAGTTTGCAATAGCAAATGAATCTGCTGCCTCATACATATCACCAATGCCAAAGGCTAAATCTACTACTTGGAATGTAGCTGAAAGTGCTTCATACCAAATTGCCAACTTACCAAGTGACTTAGAAATAGCTTCATCAAGTACAATATTTGCAACTGAATTTGCAGTTGCTGAGGCGAAATTCTTAGCAAGTTCTAATCTAAAGTCATATGAGTCATTTAGTAACTGTGACTTTAGCTTTTTAGCCTCATCAGCGATTAGCTTTTTGTAGTTGGTATTAGCTGACTTATACATTAATGAATTAAGCTGAGAGTCTTTCATAAAATCTCTAAAGCGTTCTTCATCAGAATAATAACTGATTAAAGTATTTAGTAGTAATGTGGCTTGTTCGACAGATGCTTGAGCCTTTAACTGAGTATAAAGGTAACGAGAAGTAACTGCATCATTATAAGCATTAATAGGATTTTCTACTAATAATTCAACTGCCATACCACCGTATTCACTTACACCTGTGATACCCTTAAATAATGCTGAGTTTTCACTATAGCCTAGGTTATCACCAACTAGCTTTTTAAATGTAGTAACTGATATACCACCAACTGCTGATAGTCCAAGTTTCCCATAGAATGTATTAATAATTGAATCTTCATCAGTTGAGTTTTCTAAATTACCTGCTAATTCGTTTATTGTATTAGTGCTATCTAATGCATTACTGATAATAGCAGTTACCTTTTCTTTAGTTGTATTATCACCAAAGTCAAAGGAATCACAAGAACTTTTTATAACATAAAGAGCATTCTTAACTGCACTTACATACTGGTCACTTACTAATCCGTTAATGTTTTGTTCTGAATTATCATCGGTAATCATTTTAACCAATAATTCATCAATTAATTTCTTCTTATCATCCTTTGTAAGTGTTTCAAAATCAAGTGTTAAAGCAAGTTTTAGGCTATTATAAACACCCTCACCGAGAGAATTAGCCATATCACTGTTTTTAACATATAGGAAGTTGTTACCGTTTAATAGATAATCAGCTGATGACTTTCTGCTATTATCTTCTTTAGAAGTTAAGTCGTTAACTTTATCTGTAGAATTAGCAAAACTATAATAGTTAAAGTCTATCGGTGTTACTGTTACACCACCACCGATACCGTCAAGAACCTTATATGATGCTGACTTAAACTGTGCAATATCATCATAGTTAATTGCGTTATATGCTACATAATCAAAATAAATTGATTCGTCAGGTACAAGAGTACTTATATTAGTTGCAATACTACCATCCTTTGAGTACTTATAATCAACATACTTACTTTGATTATCTGCTGATACAGTTCTAACATTCATTAGTCTTGCATCTACTGAAAAATCAGGAGAATAATTTTCATCTGATGGGTCAAGACCAAGTGCTGTTGAAGTAATATTCTTTACAATATTATTAAAGTCAAGAGAAGGACAAATTGCATCAATATTACCAACATTCTTTAGTCCGATATTAAAGTAGAAAGCATTGTTTCTGATTTCTTTACATACTTCAACATTAAACATTATGTTTGTCATACCGTAAACATCAATAGGTTCATCGGTTTTGAAAGAAGTCTTAACTGTTTCTTCAAACTCACTTAGCACACCGGAATAATCTGCTGACAAGTCATAAGAACCTACCTTATCACCACGAACAATCCATGACAGTGTCTTAGTTTCTTGACCTACAAGTTTATCAAACTTAACATTCTTACTGTTACACCATTCACCGGAAACATTATCCATTAGGTGAAGTCCATCAGGTACATTTAGGTTCACTTCATTATTTGTTAGGACAAAGTCTTTAGTTGCGTTATTTACAATATGAAGTTTTACATCAAAGAATTCTTTTAGCGTCTTTGCAGTAGCATCAAACTGTAGAATTGCAATAAACTCTTTATTCTCTTTGTTTGGAATAAAGCTAATGCCACTAATAGTAGAATTTCCGTTACCGTTAGGTTTGTTTTCGTTAGGTTTAGAGCCACCGGAATTAGAAACAGTATATTTTATAATTTTGTTATCATTTCTAATATACTTAATTGGAATTTCTTTTTCACCATATCTAACAGTAACTTCAACAGAATAAACATTTTGGTTAGCTGGGTCATATACATCGATACCTGCATCAACAATTTCGTTAAATGTCATTCTTGTTACTTCAAAAGTACCGGTAACAAGTTCTTCCTTAATCATAGTTAGAGTGATTTCTCTAGTTGCATTTGTAAGGACTGTTACATTCTTTCTAACAGGTAAATATCCTGACTTGTAACAACCTACTAATGTATCACCACCGGCAAGGTTGTATGAAGAGTAACCGTTACTATCGGTATAAATAACCTTTTGGTTATCTTCACCTAAATTAAAGTAAACAGGTGCTTGAGGAATAATCTTGCCCTTTTCATCAACTACTTTAACTTTTACTGTACCGATTGCAGTTCTTTCTTTAACTGTTACTGTGAAAGTTGCAGTTGACTGTTCACCAAATGAGTCTGTTACAGTTAGCTTAACTTCATATGTACCTGCTAATCTATAACTTTTAATAGGTTGAATATCATCAGAATAAGTGCCGTCACCAAAATCCCAATGATATGAAACAATACTGTCGTCATCTGTTGAAGAATAACCGTCAAAATATTCTTCAACTCCCTTTTCCATTACTTCATTACCGTTGATTCTGGCAACAGGTTTTTCGTTATTTTCTTTATCTCCAACAGTTTTGTATTCTACTGTATTTGATAAAGTTGAGGAGTAGTTACCTGACTCATCATAAGTTTCTACTTTGTAAGTATATTTTGAATCAGACTTAGAACAGATAGTATCATAAAATTCATATGAATGGTTAGAAGAAACTTGTCTTGAACCTAAGTATGTTTCTCTACCCTTTTCATCAATTCTGTAAACCTTAAAGCCTGATAGGTCACTGTCTTTATTATCTGACCAATTAAGAGTTACTGTGTTTTTCTTAATTTCTGCTTTTAGGTTATTAATTGATGGTGCTAAATCATCATATGTATAAGTATAAACTTTGCTATATTCTGACTTTAGACCACTTGTATCCGTACAATATACTCTAACATAAACTTTCTTTGAGTTAGTAATACCTGATAAAGGAATATCAGCTGATACTGTTTTATAGTCAGCATTTATGTTCTTCACTGTACTAAATGTTTTGTAATTATCTTCACCCTCAATTTTATATTCAAAAGTAACTGTATCTACTAAGTAATTATCCTTTACTAAAGCACTTACTGTATGGAACTGTTTACTGATTGAAGAATTGCTATCAGGAGAGATACTAATAACTTCAGGAGAAATTATATCCTCAGCAAGTTTTGCACTTACTGTCTGTGAGAATTCACTTACATTGCCTACTGTATCTGTAACGGCAATTTTGTAATAATATACTGTGCCACTCTTTGCAGTAGTATCGTAGTAATTAATTTGCTTTAATCCACTTGCAAGTAGGATAAATCCACTATCCTTTTCAGTTGAACGATATACCGAATAAGTTGACAAGTCTTCTTCAGAACCCTGTAGCCATGTTAAATAGATTGCATTATCTGTACTTGTAGCTACTAAATTTGTAGGTGAAGATGGTGCAGTTTTGTCAATCATATATTCAACAAATGGTGCATTACTTGAAGTATCACTAACATTACCGGCAAAGTCGGTTGCAACTGCTCTTACATAAATACTGCCGTCATTAAACTCATCAACATTTACATTAAATGAATATGTTGCAGTTTTTGATGCTATTGTAAATTCTTTATTTGATAGAGATTTCCAAGTTTTTAAGTCAGTTGAAATTTGAATTTCTATTGACTTAATACCGTAGTTGTCCCCGGCTGTTGCACTAAAGTTAATTACTGAATTTCTTCTACCGGCTGATGGTGATAATGAAGTAACTACAGGTGCAGTTGTATCATCAGTAGTTGTAACTTCTAATGTATCGGAATATCCACCAATATTACCGATTTTATCAACACCTGCTACACGATAAATATGAGTTGTATTTGGTGTTAAGTTTTCAATAACACAACCGTTATCGGTAATGTTATCTTTCACTACCTTAAAGTTACCGTTTTCCAATTTCTCTTCTAGAACATAACTAGCTAAATCTTCAGCCTTTGGTTGTTTCCATTTTAAAGTAACTTTTGTAGAAAGAACTTTACTGATAGTAAAATCTGTTACCTTATCAGGTCCTTGATTATCAATCTTGTACTTAACAATCTTAGGTTCACTTTCGTTACCCTGTAAGTCATATACAACTGACTTAACAGAAATTTCTGTATCAGTTAATTCTTTAGTATTGAAAGCAAATGTAAATGGAGAATTTTTGACTGTATCAATTAAAGTCCAATTTTCTTCATCTGTACTATAGTATAGCTTTGCACTACCTAACATTAGATTGTCTGTTGCTTCAACTGTAATCTTCTGTACATTACCGATATAGCTATAACTTGATGGGGTTATTGAAGTAATTACAGGCGGTTCTTCATCAATACCACGCATTGCAATAGTTTCATTAGAATTTTCACTTACAATGCCAAAGCTGTTTTCTGTAATTACATAGTAAGTATATAGTCTGTTTTTCTTTACATTTGTATCAGTATAAGAAAGAATATCTCTACCCTTAATTGTAGTTAATAGAGAGAAATCTGTATCAACTTCGGATTTTCTATAAATTTTGTAAATCTTACTATCTACTTCACTGGACTTTGACCATGAAATCTTAATATCATTGTAGTCACCTAATGCAACAACATTCTGGATTTTTTCAGGTACACTCTTATCTACACGAATTGTACCTTCCTTTTCTACTGTTACATTGTCAATATCTGTATAAGTAAATAGAACTTTATATTCACCGTTTGGAATATCTTCAACATCTAAATCAAAGTTAAAGTAAATTTTGTCGCTGATAACTGCATTTGACTTACCGACAAATATTCTATTATTATCCTTGTTAAAGTAATATAGTTTACCTAAAACTGCATTACCATCTAAATCAATACCGTTATTTTCATTCTTTGCACTTACAGTAATTGAACCGTCTTGTACAGAAACAGTATTTTGACTATGAGGAGTAGTAATATCAAGAACATCCATTGAATGTGGAGTTACTGATAATTTAGTACCTCTTGTTTTATCTCCTGCATCATTCACACCATAAACTGTATATTCATAAGTTTTGTTAGGTGTTAAATCATAATCAATAAACTGATTATTCTTTGGTGTTGCAATCTGTTCACCATCTCTAGTAATAATATAACTTGTAACAGTATCGTTTTGGTGCTTAGACCATGTAAGTTTTACTGTTTTGCTATATACATTAGAAGCAGTTAGATTTCTAACACCACACTTCATAGTATCTGTTGAGAATACTGCATTATTCTTGTACTTATCAAACTTATCTACAAAATTATCCTTAGTTTCTACCGGAACAAAAATTGTTTCCAGAGAATTCATTGAATAGAATAAATCTTCAAAAGGACAATTTGGAATATTAGTACCTGTAAACATAAACTCCTTAACAGAAGTCATTTCATTAAATGGACTATAGTAATAATAATTGTTTGAACCGATATTTTTGATATTTGTACCCAGTACAATGCTTTCAACATTTTTACAATTTCTAAATGCCTCATCATAAATATCTGTTACTAAATCAGGAATTCTGATTTCACCCTTAATAGCAGAACAATTTGCAAAAGCATATCTTGAAATTGCAGTTAGTTTTTCTGATAGAGTTAATGAAGTAATACTGCTACAGTTTTGGAATGAACCTTCGCCCATTGAAGTTACGCTATCAGGAATAATAAGTTCACCTGTAAGGCTTGTACAATTTTGGAACGCATATGTACCGATAGTTTCTACTGAACCTAAGTCAAGTGAAGTTAAAGCCTTAGCATTTCTAAATGCATAAGAACCGATAGATGTACCATTCTTGTTACCCTCAATCTTTAGAGTAACAATACTACTGTCACCGTCAAAAGCACTACTACCGATAGAAATTACTGAACTTGGTACTCTCAGGTCACCACTTATACTTGTACAGTTTGCAAAAGCTGATGAACCGATAGTAGTAAGGTTATTATTTAAGTTTACACTTTCAAGAGAAGTACAACCATAAAATGCTCTGCTACCGATATTCTCAAGATTTTTATTTACTTCATATGATGTTAGATTAATACAATTTTCAAAAGCATAAGAAGAAATTGACTTTAGATTTTCATTGAAAATCACTTTTTCAATGGTACTGTTATTTTGGAATGCTGAAATTTCAATAGTTTCAACATTTTCAGGAATTGTTACTACTGTATCATTACCTTGATATAGTAATAACTCATTCTTGTCATTAACAATAAAGTCATCTTTATAGCCGGATACTTTATATCTTGCATTGTTAATATATGCTGAATATGTATAACCAAATGACTTGTATGCCTTTAGAGTTACATATACAGTTTGTAGTCTATTCATTGAATAGAAAATATCATTAAATGATGCTGATGGTAATGTATCACCTTTAAATGTAAATTCCTTTACAGAATTCATACCGTTGAATGGATTATAATAATAATTATTATAACTACCGATAGTTTGAACATTCTTACCTAAAGTAACTGTTTCAACACTTGAACAATTATTAAATGCATGATTATCAATAATAGTTACTGAATTAGGAACTTCGATGCTTTCTAAACTTTTACAACCATCAAAAGTATATGCACTAATTCTAGTTAGAGAATCAGGAATTTCAACATTAGCAATACTTGAACAGTTTTGGAATGCACCTGTTGTAACTGATGTTACACTGGTTGGGATAACTAATGTATCAATAATATTGCTACAATTTCTAAATGCATATTCACCAATTGTTTTTAGAGTATCATTAAACTGTACTTTTGTATTGATACCTTTACAGTTATCAAATGCATACTTACCGATTGAAGTAACATTACCCAGTGAAATTGACTTTATAGAAGTATCATTTTGGAATGAACAGTCACCAATTTTAATTTCTTCATTGTTACTTGCAATTTCAACAGAAGTTAAGGAAGTACAATTAGCGAAAGCATAATTACCTACACTTCTTGTGTTTTCAGAAATTTTTAATACACCTGAAAGTTTTGTACAACCATAGAAAGCACTATTACCAATAGAACTAATTAAGTTATTGAAAATAACTGTTTCTAGATTTGTACAACTATAGAAGGCTGATTGGTTAATTTTCTTAATATTCTTAGAGAAAGTTACCTTTTTGATATTAGTGTTATTCTTAAATGCTGAGTCACCGATTTCTGTTACATTATCAGGAATTACAACATCTGTGTCAGTACCTGAATATTGAAGTAGTACACCATCCTTAATAACAAAGTCACTGTCTGAAATCATAACAATTCTTGCATTATTGATATATGGTGAAAATCTGGTTACATAATCACTATAACCATCAACCGGTACATAGACAGTTTCTAGGTTATTCATATATTCAAAAGTATCTGCACATGGAGTGGTTGGTACTTTTTCAGTTTTAAAAGTAATCTTCTTTACACTACTCATATTATAGAATGGATTATTAGTATAATAATAATTTGTACCTAACTGAGTTAATCCTGTACCCAGTTCAATTTCTGTTACATTTGTACATGAAGAAAATGCTCTATTGTCAATAGTCTTTACATAATCAGGAATTGTAATTTTCTTTAATGATGTACAATTAGAAAATGTTTCATAATTGATAGTATCTAGGTTTTTAGAAAAATCTATTTCTGTAATACTCTTACAATATGAAAAAGCATCATTATTAATTGTTGTTACACTATTAGGAATAGTTAATTTACCGGTTAATGAAGTACAATTATTAAATGCATATGAACCTATTGATGTTACATTACCTAAATCTAGAGTTTTTACACTGGTATTATTTTGGAAAGAACTGTTACCGATAGTAGTACCATCTGCATTACCTTTGATAGTAATTGAAGTGATTTTGTTATCCTCTGCAAAAGCATAATCACCGATAGTTTTTACTGACGATGGGATTACTAATTCACCGGTTAATGAAGTACATTTATAGAATGCATAGTTGCCTATTGTTTCTACTGAATTAGGAATTGTAATTTCTGTTAAAGCAGTACAGCCGTTAAATGCATAGTTATCAATAGTAGTGATTCTATCAGTTAGTTTTACACTTTTTAGGGAAGTACAACCACTAAAAGCATTTAAACCTAGTGTAGTTACGTTATCATCAAGTTCAACTGTAGTTAGATTTTTACAACCTAAAAATGATCTTGAAGAAACCTTTTCAACATTGCTTGAGAAAGTAACCTTAGTAACAACTTTATTATTTTGGAAAGCTGATGGTCCAATTTCTTTAATACCGTTAGGAATTGTTACTTCAGCGTTATTCCCTTGATATGAAAGAAGTACATCATCTTTAACTATAAATTCGTCATTATTATTTAATAATACAAAATTTGCATTATTGATATATGGTGAAAATCTGGTTACATAATCACTATAACCATCAACCGGTACATAGACAGTTTCTAGGTTATTCATATATTCAAAAGTATCTGCACATGGAGTGGTTGGTACTTTTTCAGTTTTAAAAGTAATCTTCTTTACACTACTCATATTATAGAATGGATTATTAGTATAATAATAATTTGTACCTAACTGAGTTAATCCTGTACCCAGTTCAATTTCTGTTACATTTGTACATGAAGAAAATGCTCTATTGTCAATAGTCTTTACATAATCAGGAATTGTAATTTTCTTTAATGATGTACAATTAGAAAATGTTTCATAATTGATAGTATCTAGGTTTTTAGAAAAATCTATTTCTGTAATACTCTTACAATATGAAAAAGCATCATTATTAATTGTTGTTACACTATTAGGAATAGTTAATTTACCGGTTAATGAAGTACAATTATTAAATGCATATGAACCTATTGATGTTACATTACCTAATTTTAATGAAGTAGCATTGCTTACATTTTGGAAAGAATAATTACCGATAGTTGTGCCGTTAGGATTTCCCTTAATATCAACAGAAGGGATTTTGTTGTTCTCTGCAAAAGCATAGTTACCGATAGAAGTAACTGATGATGGAATTATTAATTCATTTGATAATGAAGTACATTTATAAAAAGCATAATCGCCTATTGTTTCTACTGAATTAGGAATTGTAATTTCTTTTAATGCAGAACAACTATTAAAAGATGAATAAGAAATTGTTGTTAGTTTATTATTTAATGCAACAGATTTTAGGCTTGTACAACCCATAAATGCACAATCTGAAATCTTTTCAACATTACTGTTTAGTTCCACAGTTTTGATAGAAGTATTATTTCTAAATGCTGATGGACCAATTTCTGTTACATCACTTGGAATAACAACATTTGCATCATTACCTTGATATAACTTAAGTACACCATCTTCAATAATAAAATCAGTATCATCATTTAATAAAACAAACTTAGCATTATTAATGTAAGAAGAAAATCTTTCTACATATTGGCTATATGACTTAGCAGGAACATAAACAGTTTCTAGGTTGTTCATATATTCAAAAGTATCTGCACATGGAGTTGTTGGTACTTTTTCACTATTAAATGTAATCTTCTTTACACTACTTGTATTATAGAATGGATTATAGTAATAACCATTTGATGTACCTAGTTGGGTTAAACCTTTACCTAGTTCAATTTCTGTTACAGCTGAACAATTTTCAAAAGCACAATTTTCTATTGTTTTTACATTATCAGGAATTGTAATTTTCTTTAATGATGTACAATTAGAAAATGATTCGTAGTTGATTTTTTCAACTGAACTTGGAATGGTAACTTCCAGTGTAACACTTGTAAAATTATAAAAAGCATAGTTACCGATAGAAGTAATACCATCAAATAATTTTATTGACTTAGCTGTTGATTTATAATTTTTCCAAGGCTGGTTATCAGAATTATAATTCTTAATTTCACCTTCACCGTATACATAAAGTGAACTTGTGAGATTGTTGTATCTGTAACTTATGTTATCGTCTTGTCCGGACTCTGACACTTTATCTGAAGCAAATCTCTTCTTATAGTTCATATCATTTTCTGTTACAAACTTTTCAGCATCAGAATTTCTTTCAACAATATAAACACAATCATCATTAGATGTTAAAGTGTTTGTGTCAATATTCTTTAGTGTTGCAGGTAGGCTGATATACTGAGCTTTTAAACAATTTTTAAAAGCACCTTGACCTATGGTTGTTACACCATTGGGTATTTCAATACCTACAATACTGTTATCATTCTTGAATGTAGTAGATGAAATTTCTGTTACACTGTGTCCGTCAATTTCAGAAGGAATATCCACAAACAAATCACTACCATTATAGCCGGTAATTATTGCGTTATCCTCAGACAAAGCATAAGTAAATTCATCATTACTATTATCTTGATTTTCTGCACCAAATACCGTCATAGGCATTGATGATAAAACAACAAGAATGATAAGCATAATGGATAATACTTTTTTCATGTTCTCTCTCCTTTTATAACTATAGAATGTAGTTATAAATATTTTCATATTATAATAATTACCAATAAATTATATCGTTATTTTGTTAATAAAGTATGAACAAATTAGAATATTTGTGAACTTTGTTAATAATTCTACTATTTGCACATCTTTTTATAAATATATACTTCACAATTATATCTTTCTGTCAAATTATTAACATAAGAATAAAGAATTGAATTAAAGATATATATTTATTTGTTTGTTTTTATACTGTCTTTCTTATTATTTATCAATATGGTATAATTAATTTGGTGATAAATATGGAACTTAGAGTTTTGAATTATTTTTTAGTTATTGCTAATGAAAAGAATTTTACTAAAGCAAGTCAGCTACTACATATAACTCAGCCTACCCTATCAAGACAAATTGCTCAACTTGAAAAGGAACTTGGCACAAAGTTATTTATTAGAAACAATCACAACATTTCCTTAACCGAGGATGGATTAATTCTTAAAAGGAGAGCACAGGAAATTTTGTCTTTAGCCGATAAGACAGTTAAAGAACTTTCGTACAATGAAAAAGAACTTGAGGGTGTAATAAATATTGGTTGTGGAGAATTTTTGTCTTCTAAAATTTTAGGTGATATTATTGCTAAATTTAGAAAGAAATATCCTTTGGTACAATTTGACTTACACAGTGGCAACGGTTACAGTGTTTTTGATAGGATTGAAAGTGGACTTCTTGACATTGGTCTTGTACAAACTCCTATTGATATTGACAAATATAACTATGTTGCTATGCCTATTAAAGAACTTTGGGGTGTTTACATTTGTGAAGAATGTGAGTTAGCTAACAAAGAATTTGTTGAACCTAAGAACTTAAAAAGTGTTCCAATGATAGTTTCTATGAACAAGTTTATGCAACAAAAGGTTAACAGTTGGCTAGGTAAAAACAATGGTAATATGATTGTTGGTAAAGGCAACCTAATGTATAATCAAGCTATGATGGGCAAAAGTACAGAAAGCTGTGTTGTAGGAATTGAACTTAACTGCAAATATGATGGGTTAAAATTTGTTCCTTTCAGTCCTAAAATTGAAAGTGAAACTGTACTTATTTGGAAGAAAGACTGTATATTTTCTACTGCAACATCAACATTTATTGAGTTTATAGAGCAATACCTAAAAGGCATAACTGACGATTAATTTTAAGTATTAGACATTATAAGATTAAAGATATATAATGTAAATAAGGAATAATAAATAAGTTATTTATCAGTGTACAACTACACTTGAAGACAGACTTGAAAAAGGTATTGAGGCTCAAGCTACTATCTTTGGTGAACATATGAAAGAGGCTTGGAAAGCAGGTACTATTAGCAAGTGGTTAGCTGATAACAGCTTTGGTGACTACTACACAAGAAAAGGACTTGCTCTAGCTGAAAGAGAAATGATTACTTTCTGTTTCTTATCTGCTCAAGGTGGTTGTGAACCACAGCTTATTGCCCATTCAAAGGGTAATATGAATATGGGCAACGACAAAGAATTCTTGACTAAAGTTGTTTTACAATGTGTTCCATACATTGGTTACCCTAGAAGCCTAAATGCAATTAACTGCATTAATAAGGCTTGTGAATAAATTTAATTATAAAAATTGACCTACACATTAGCATAATGCTTTTGTGTAGGTCTTTTTATATAAGTAATTGAAAGTGGTTTTTTGTATTGATGAAGAAGTTTTCTTTTTGCATTTTACTGATTTCATAGGACAAGGCACTTCTATCCACATTAAGATAATCGGCTAATTCTTGACGATTATAAGGAATATCAAATGTAGTTGAATTCTTTGATTTTGACACATAGGATAGGTATGACAACAGTTTTTCTCTGATAGTTTTAGGTGTTGTTATTAAAATTTTCTTGGACAAGTTAAGGCACTTTACTGATGAGATTGTAAGCAAGTTTTTGATTATACTATTATGATAAGTACACACATTACTGCATAAATTAAGAATTTTATTAATTTCAAAGAATACTACTTTTGAATTTTTTACTGACACTACATCAACTAAAATAGGTTCATTCATAATACAAGCATAATTTTCTCCGAAAATCTCCCCTACTGTTACAGTATCAATTATGTTTCTATTACCCCACACATCATTATTTTCTATTATTATATTGCCATCAAGTACAAGTCCTATTGTGTTTACACTTTGTCCTGTAGTAAAGATATACTCACCTTTGTTATATTCTTTGATAGTTGGTTTTAGGCAATGCAATAGGTTATTTAATTCTTCTACAGAAATATTATTAAACAATAATGAATTTTCTAGGACTTGTATATTCTCTTGGTTTAAAAGTTTTTCTTGTAATTTCAAAATAGTAAATTCATCCTTTTTAAATTTTGTTGTAGAAACAACATAATTATAATTGAAAATATATTATACTAACCTCACAAAGTCAAGGGACTTTGAAATTTTGGAGGTATATATAATGGAAAATAAAATGTTTTGTTATCAATGTCAAGAGACTGCTAACTGTAGTGGTTGTACTCTAAGTGGTGTATGTGGTAAAACACCTGACACAGCAGTTATGCAAGACTTGTTGGTATATGTAAGTAAGCTGCTTTCTACTGTTACTACACAGTTAAGAAAAGAAAATAAGGTTATTGATAAGAAAATTAATCACCTTATTACACTTAACCTATTTACAACAATTACCAATGCAAATTTTGACAAAAAGGTAATTGAAGATAGAGTTACAGAAACTTTAAAGGTTAAGGAAGAATTACTACCTAAGGTTGAAGATAAAGAGTCTTTACCTAAAGAAGTATTTTGGAATGGTAACAAAGATGAATATGAAAATAAAGGTAAAACTGTTGGTGTACTTTCTACAAAGAATGAAGATGTTAGAAGTTTAAGAGAGTTAATCACATATGGTTTAAAGGGACTTTCTGCATACAGTAAACACGCTAATGTATTAATGAGTGACAATGAAGAACTTGATGCATTTTTACAAAGTGCATTAGCTAAGACACTTGATGACAGTTTATCAGTTGAAGAATTAATCAATCTTACACTTGAAACAGGTAAATACGGTGTTGACGGTATGGCGATGCTTGACAAGGCTAACACATCAACTTACGGCAATCCTGAAATTACTAAGGTTAATATCGGTGTTAAAAATCGTCCCGGTATTCTAGTATCAGGTCACGATTTAAAAGATCTTGAAATGCTACTAAAGCAAAGTGAAAATTCCGGAATTGACATTTACACACATTCAGAAATGCTACCTGCACACTACTATCCACACTTTAAAAAGTATTCTCACTTTGTAGGTAACTACGGTAATGCTTGGTGGAAACAGAAAGAAGAATTTGAAAGTTTCAATGGTCCTATCCTAATGACTACTAACTGTATTGTACCACCTAAGAAAAGTTATATTGACAGACTATTCACTACAGGTGCTACAGGTTATCCCGGTGTTAAGCACATTGATGGTGTCATTGGTGAAGAAAAAGACTTTTCTGAAATTATTGAACTAGCTAAAAAATGTCCACCACCTACAGAAATTGAACAAGGTGAAATCATTGGTGGCTTTGCTCACAATCAGGTACTTTCACTTGCAGATAAAATTGTTGATGCAGTTAAAAGTGGTGATATTAAGAAGTTTGTTGTTATGGCAGGTTGTGACGGTAGAGCAAAATCAAGAAACTACTACACAGACTTTGCACAGGCTTTACCTAAGGATACAGTTATTCTTACTGCCGGTTGTGCAAAATACAAGTACAACAAGCTAAATCTAGGTGATATTAACGGTATTCCTAGGGTACTTGATGCCGGTCAATGTAATGACTCATATTCACTTGCAGTTATTGCTCTAAAATTAAAAGAAGTGTTTGGACTTGATGACATTAATCAGCTACCTATTATTTACAATATCTCATGGTATGAACAGAAGGCAGTCATTGTACTATTAGCATTATTATACTTAGGTGTAAAAAATATTCATCTTGGTCCTACATTACCGGCTTTTCTATCTGAAAATGTAGCAAAGGTTCTTGTTGATAACTTTGGAATATCAGGTATCGGTACAGTTGAAGATGATATTGAATTATTTTTTGGGAAATAATTAAAAAAAAAGAACTAGGGTTGCAGTAAAATTACTACAACCCCAGTCCATATATATAATATCATTTGTGCCATAAATTAATTAAAATAATGTTCTTTTCTCTGTTAATAAAATAACATACAATGTATGGAAAATCATTACTTGTGGTAAAATTAACCGAATATTTGACAAAGTTGATTGATATTATTCTTAAATAAGCTACAAAAAAGCACAACCTTATAAAAGGTTGTGCTAAATTTTTAATTATACATTACCAAATTCTTGAAGTTCAAGGCCTTTATTATGTTCTAAGGCCCAATCAATTGACCAATAAGATGTAAATAGAAGTAAGTGATTACCTTTTAAATCTTGAATTCTCTTAGTGTCTGATGCTAAGTCAAGGGACTTTACATCAACTTCACTGTCGTTCTTAATCCAACGGATAAACTGATAAGGTAGGTTCTCCATAATAATTTCTACATTGTATTCATTGTTTAGTCTGTACTTTAGAACATCAAACTGAAGTACACCAACAACACCAACAATTACTTCTTCCATACCGGCATCAAGTTCTTGGAAAATCTGAATTGCACCTTCCTGTGCAATCTGATTTGTACCCTTAATGAACTGCTTTCTCTTCATTGTATCTTTCTGTCTAACTAAACAGAAATGTTCAGGTGCAAAGGTAGGAATACCCTTAAATTTAAACTTATGTGATGGTGTACAAACAGTATCACCGATTGAGAAAATACCCGGATCAAATACACCTATAATATCACCGGCATAGGCTTCATCAACAATTTCTCTTTCTTGAGCCATAATCTGTTGTGGCTGAGAAAGTTTAATTTTCTTGTTGCCTTGCATATGGAATACTTCCATATTCTTCTCAAACTTACCTGAACAAATACGCATAAAGGCAATTCTGTCTCTATGGTTCTTGTTCATATTAGCCTGAATTTTAAATACAAATGCTGAGAACTCATCACTTTTAGGTTCAATAATACCGTCATCAGACTCTCTTGCAAGTGGTGGTGTAGTTAGATTTAAAAATTCTTCTAGGAATGGTTCAACACCAAAGTTAGTTAAAGCTGAACCGAAGAATACAGGTGTAAGTTCACCTTTACGAACTGCATCAATATCAAATTCATCACCTGCACCATCAAGAAGTTCTACATCTTCAAGTAAAGTTTCTTTTTGACCGTATGCTAGGTGTGAATCAAGCTCAGGGTCATCAAGAGTAAATTCTTCTTTTTCAACTTCCTTTTGACCGTTATTAGCAGTAAAGGCAATAACTTTCTTAGTGTTTCTTTCGTAAACACCTTTGAATTCTTTACCTGAACCAATAGGCCAGTTAATAGGACAAGTGTTGATACCAAGTACATTTTCAATATCTTCAAGTAGGTCATAAGGACTCTTAGAGTCTCTATCCATTTTATTAATAAATGTAATAATAGGAATATGTCGCATAACACAAACTTTGAAAAGTTTGATTGTTTGGTTTTCTACACCCTTACTACCGTCAATAACCATTACTGCACAGTCGGCAGCCATTAGTGTTCTATAAGTATCTTCTGAGAAGTCTTGGTGTCCGGGTGTATCCAAAATGTTGATACAATATCCTTTATATTTAAACTGAAGGACTGAAGAAGTAACAGAAATACCTCTTTGTTTTTCAATTTCCATCCAGTCTGATACAGCATGTTTTGCTGTTCTCTTACCTTTTACAGAACCGGCAAGGTTAATTGCTCCTCCGTATAGCAACAGTTTCTCTGTTAGTGTTGTTTTACCTGCGTCAGGGTGAGAAATGATTGCAAAGGTTCTTCTTTTATCAATTTCGTTAAATAAATCGCTCATTTTTCCTCCAATAATACTTGACATATCTCTAAAAGTATATTTTACTATTATTAATAGAATTAGTCAATGTTTTTGAGGTAATTATGAAGAAAATAGGATTATATATTCACATTCCTTTTTGCAAAAGTAAATGTCCCTACTGTGACTTTTTCAGCATTAAGATGAATGATGAAGAAATGAACAGGTATGTAGATAAAGTAATTGAAAGATTTGATAAGTACTGTAATGACAATATTGTGCTTGATACTGTTTATTTTGGTGGTGGTACACCCAGCACATTAGGTACTGAAAGAATTGCTAAAATATTAAATGTAATTAATGATAAATTTACTGTTGATAAAAATGCTGAAATTACTATGGAAATGAACCCTACAAGTAAAGAATTAATCGACTTTACTGTACTTAAAGAATGTGGGTTAAACAGATTATCAATCGGTATGCAATCTGCAGTAGAAAGTGAAATGAAGTTACTTGGAAGGACTCATAGTCAGGAAGATGTAATCAATACGGTTAATCAGGCTAAAAAGTCAGGTATTGATAATATTTCACTAGACCTTATTATTGGTGTACCTACTCAGACTAAAGAGTCACTAAAATATTCTATGGACTTTTGCAAGTCCCTTAATGTTAAGCATATTTCTGCTTATATTCTAAAGATAGAAGAAGGTACAAAGTTCTACACAATTAAGGACAGTTTAAATATGCCTAGTGATGATGAACAGGCTGAAATGTATATGTATGTTAGTGAATACCTTGAAAGTATTGGATACAGTCAATATGAAATTTCTAATTATTCTTTAGAAGGTTTTGAAAGTAAGCACAACACAAAATACTGGAGATGTGAAGAATATATTGGTATTGGTCCATCGGCACATTCATTTTATAAGGGTGAAAGATTTTACTACAACAGAAGTTTTGAAGAATTTTATAATGATAAAACTAATTTTGATTGTATTGGTGGTACTGAAGAAGAATTTATTATGCTTAACTTACGACTTAAAAGAGGTTTAATTTTTAAGGAATATGAAGAAAAGTATAATAAAAAGTTTCCGGAAGAAATTATTAAGAAAGCTAAAATCCTTGAAAAAGCAGGACTACTGACTGTTGATAAAGAAAAGGTATCCCTAAACCGTAAGGGATACCTTGTATCTAATGCTATAATATGTGAGTTAATTTAGTAGAAAAATCTAATGTACTTTACATTATAGAAATCACAAGCAGTGACATTTCTTGTTCCTCGTTCATTGATTAAAAGGAAGTTAGTACCTACACCTAAAAGTGTACCTTCTAGTGTCTGAACTGTATTTGTACCCATCATAAAATTAACTTGAACCATTCTTCCGATTTGAGTTCTTGCAAAGCTATTTAGATACTGAATACTCTGAGCATCTACTAGTAAAGACTGAAAAGGTTGGTTGTGTTCTTCTATTGGTTGAGCACTTTCTTCTGTAGTTAAATTAACCCTCATTGGGGATGAAATTGGAACTGATGAACCTGTTGCAGTTTCGCTTGAATTTCTGTTACCTGAATTGATTCCATCTAAATCCGACATTGGCGTTGCTAAAGTTTGGATACTGCTACTTGGTACAATATTACTGTCATTTACACCGGTATTCATACTTTGATTTCTATTCATTTGATGTGCATTTGCAATATCCTCTAGGGATGGGATATTCACGACATCTGATGTATTAGCATACATATATCTATTAGCATTATTACCTGTCAAGCCATAGATTTGACCTAAATCTATCATATTTTTATTAACCATATAATCCTCCTATTAAGTATCAGCATATGCGTTAGTTGGTGCATAAAAGCAATGCTCCCCTATTCGTGTATATAATATGCCTACCTTACTGGGGAAATATGTTGGACAAGCATTACTATATGGATTAAAGTAGAAAAGGCTATTGCCTACTGTTGAAAGTCTTCCACCGGCTAAAGCCCAATCAGCTATTTCATATTGTATGGGGTCAGGGGTCATATTATAAACATTTTGAGGATTATAAGCACCATTAATATTGTCATGATAGCAGGTGAATTGTCGATATTGAGTTAATATATTACGAACATTGCCACCGTCATTTACTCTTGCAAATTCTCCGTAAGGAATTGTTGCTCTGTTCATAATTAGGGTTGCTATGGCTTTCATACCAACTTCCCCTTCGGATTCTGCTTCACACTTTAATATACGAGCAAATAGTTCTCTAGTGTCTAAAGCCATACTATCACCTCACCAATCGTTATATATTATGGTAAGGTTTTTATTTTGACACAAATTTAATCTATATGGTCTTCATAGTAGTCATCAGCATCTTCAAAATCATCAAAGTCATCATAATGGTATTCATAAAAATCATCAGAATCGCTATAAATTTTTACATTATATTCATCATCACTGTATGAATTTGAATTTTTTCTACCATAAGAATAATTACTGTTGTATGAATTGTAATTTTCATTTACAGTATAGTCATCATATGTTGTCGTAGTTGGAATAGTATGAGATTTATAAAACTGTGAATACTCTTTATCTCTTGCTTTTCTTTCATTAACAGAATTTTCATAACCGACAATCAAAGCCACTGCAAGAATTATGCCGATAATTAGGAGAATAATGCTACCAAGTGAATTGAAATGCTTTTTCTTATACTTACCTGTTGGTGAATGAATATCAGAATTACAAATTTGGTAATTCATAAAGTCATTATTGAAATCATTGTTAAAACCGTTGTTACTCATAGAAATACTCCTTTCATATAGGTAATATCTTCTTACAGTTACATTATAACATATTTACTGTCCCAAATATGGGACTTTTCTTTTATATAAAGAAAAAAGCTATCAAAATAATTGATAGCTTTTATAGTAGTATTGAATTATTTTTTTAGATTAATTTCAATTTTCTTATTCTCGGCATCGTTTAGAGATAACTTAAAATCTAGGTTTTTAAAATTTTTCCAATGTTCCTCAGTTAGGTTAGATTTTGCAAATGCATAAGGAAGAATAACAGTGGTAGAATCACCAACTTTTTCAACTACTTCATAATCATCCGGCATTACATCATAATATAAGTCCAAATCAGGTATTAAAGAAATAGCGTTATATTGTGCTTGAATATCAAATGGTGAAAATTTATAATTTTTATAGTTTTTATCTGACAACATTTTGTAATTCATATTAACAAGTATGAATGCATAATCGTCATCATCATAGGAATCATCACTAAATTCTCCATATTTTTTTATAAATTCATCTTTATAAAGAATCTTATAGTTAGTAACTTGCAACTGATAGTTGCAATGTTTTATTTTATCACCAATGGAATACTGCACTATTTTTACAGGTGCTTGTACAATATTTACATAAGCAACCCTTGAAATATATGCTATAGCCAATATAAGAACAACAGAAAGTACAATTACTTTTTTCTTACTCATTTTCGTTAAGACTCCTATGGTCAACAATCTTGCCTTCAAAGATTGTATAAATTTCATCAGAAAGGAATTCAAGTTCTTCTTTATCGTGACAAGCAACAATAATTATTGAACCCTTTTCCTTTAGTTTTGCAATAATCTTTCGTACATTTTCAACACCATTTTCATCAATAGCGTTAATTGGTTCATCAAGCAAAACAACCTTTGGACTGCCCATAACAGCATTAGCTATACCTAACTTCTGCTTCATGCCTAGAGAGAATTTTTTGTAAATTTTCTTTTCATTTGGGTCAAGTCCAACCTGCTCCAGTACTTCCTTAATCTCATCATCTGTTACCTTAGAATTGATTGAAGCCAACACCTTTAGATTTTTAAAAGCTGAATATTCCGGAATAAAAGCCGGATTTTCAATTAAAACACCTATACTAGGCGGGAAAGAATAATCCTTACCAAGTATCTTATCATCAAACTTAACAATACCACTTGTAGGACGAATAAGTCCACAGATAGTTCTCATAAGCATAGTTTTACCTGAACCGTTCTTTCCTTCAAAACCATAGCAAGTGCCACCTGTAAGGGTGAGATTAATATTATCAAGTACAGTAACACCTTTGATTTTCTTTGTTAAATTTTCAATTTGTAATATCATATTAACCTCAATTCTTGTTTAAAATATCTTTCTTGCTAAAATAAATATAGCCAAACACAAGGAAAACAACAGTGATAATTCCTAAATATAATAAAGCCTGTTCCATAGTACGACCATCTTCAACATTAAAGAACTTACTCCTAAATATCTGAGAGAAGTTACCTATTAAAAATGGAGAATCATAGTAAGTTCCTAATGTAAAATAACCGATTACTAAAACCAATGAAATAAATGGGTTAACTACAAAAGAAAGAACAACTTGTACTATACTAATAGTTATTGAAGTTAACAGCGGAACAACTAACATATACACTATAAAGGTAGGCATATAAATATCAGAAATATCTACTTGATAGAAAATGTTAGTAACATCCACATTTAGATTAGTAGAAACACTACCACTATCAAATAAACCAAATACAAGAGTAGTACCATAAATAGCAACATAAAACAAAGCTACTAAAATAACTGTCAGAATTATCTTGGAAGTAAACCATAATACTCGGCTTTTGGAACGAACTAAAGTATTCTTGCCATAACCGGACAAATCACGTATAGGGTAATATCCTACAATAAGTGCTACAATAACCTGAAAACAAATCCAATTTGCAGGCATAATAAATCTCTCGCCGTCTTGATAATTATATACTTTATCACCTTTTAGATTATAAAACAGATAATCAAACCAAGAAAGACTTGAGTCACCTTTAATATGATTTACCGTTAAATAATTATGTAACTGATAATGCATCAAAAAACACATAGCTATGCATACAAAAATTGTAAATAGAAATTTACTTCTTTCTTCTCTAAATCCTCGTTTAATATCAAATATAGAAAGTTTAATAAGTTTCACTACGCAAACCTCCTATTATGAAAGTAAACAAAGAGAAGAACAACAACACAAAAATAAAAATCAACAGTTCAAAACCAATAGGTTTAGCAAGTTGAGCAGGAACAAGAAATAGGTCAGGTTCTAACTCCAAAGTACCTAGTTGATGACAAATAAAATCAAGTACAGCTACAAATATAAATGATGACATAAACACAGTAAATTTGTGACTTAATACATTGCTTAAAGACATTGCTAGACATGCAAATAAACCACCAAAAACAAAGTCAAGTAAAATATAAGCAATCAAATAAATTAATGGATGCTGAAAATATAAATTCGCCCATAAACTACAATCATTTATAGTAGTATTGATAATTGAATCAGGAACTCTCGCCGGAGAATATAAAGCAGATAACATAACACTAAGTATAAGAGGTGTAGTAACTGCTACACCTCCTGAAACAAATGTAGCGAAATACTTACTTATTAGGCACTTTATCTTACTACACTGAGTATAGAGATTCTTTAGATAACCATTTTTTCTGTCATCAAAATAAATCATAGCAGCAGGATAAACTGCAATTAGTGGGAACAAATAAAAGAAAACAATTGTTTCCACATCAGTATTCATACCAAACCATCTACCATATAAACTAGTTAGGTCAGCTCCATCTGTTAAATTCTCTTGGGCAATATACTTATAATATTCAATTTCACCCATAAAATTAGTTATATTATAATATAACACTAAAGCAACACCAAAGAGCAAAACTATTAACATTCTTTTATTAAAGATTGCTCTTTTTAGCTCTAACTTAAAAATATTCATTATAAATTCCTTTTAAATCAATCATAATCATAACTTAATTTCTTATACAAAGTTTTATCTTCATTTTCTAAACAAAAATAAGCTGAATTGTATAAGTCATTATCAAGAATATATCTAAATGTTACAATCTTGGTTTCTTTAGGCTTAAACTTTATTGAACAATACTTACTGTAGTTAGTTGAAGATTGATTAGCTGAAGGATAAACATAGATAGGGGTAGTTTCTTTCTGAACCTTTCCATTCTTATCTTTATATACCTTTTCCTTAACAAAAGATTGATTACCGTAAGAATCATCTTTTATAAACTTAATCTCAGGTAATTTAGTTAAAGTAACCTCATCATCAGAAGAATTACGAATCTTTAACTGTAATGTGTGTAAAGTTCTATTAACCTTAGTTGTTTTATTGACTAGCTTATTATTTTCATAAGTATATCTAGTGTAAGCCTTTAGAGAGTACTCACGATTAAGCTCCCTCTCTTTACTATCTTGATATTTTATAGTAGAATCATCAACCAACTGAACAATAGGAACAAAGTCTTTATTAAAATTAAAATAATTTTTAAAATCGTCATTTTTATCATAATAGTCATAACCGAAATCACGGTTATAATCTACAAACCAAACTGTAAATTTATCACCATTAATTTTTAAAAAATTTGGATTTTCTTCATCAATAGTATTAGTGTATTGTTCTACTAACTTCTTAGGTTCAGTGGAATTTGACTCGGTTGTTGTAGGCACAGTTGTATTTTGTGGCAAGTCGGTATTTTCCGACTTGCCACAAGAACATAACGCACAAGCTAAAATAGCTATAAATAAAATGCTTAATATTTTTTTCATTTGAACACCTGCAAATGTAATGGAGTTCCTGTTGTAGGCATAATAATCATTGCATCTTCTAAATCCTTATCAATCATAAAGCCTACCTGACACTTTAATGTTTCATTAGGTTTTAATGTATAAGAATAAAAGTTCATCATTCTCTTATTTACATTTTTCACATTTTTATATTTAGATTTAGTAAAATATATATTTGAGTCACTAAACGCTAAATTATCCTTTTCATCTGTAAATTCATAATTATTCAATTCATTACTAACAAATTCATCATCCAAACTTTTATAACGACCAAAACCTAATTGGTATGTTGATATTCCTTCTTGCTTTTTATCAGACGTATTCCTAATTTCTACATCAAGAACAACAAATTCACGTTGTGCATTCTTATTAACTGAAACAAACTTTTTATCTAAGCCTCCATTAATAAGTTTCTTTGTGGTTCTTTTATAAGATTTCAAGTTACCCTTTTTATCGACATAAGGAGCAATATCATCTTTATAATTTGCAAAGTTGTTCTTATCAAATTCACTTATATTAGAATATTTAGATACCTTATTAAAAGTAACAGTAACAGGTTTGTTATTACCATTATTATCAAAGTGGTCAATAGTAAAACAATCACCATCACCAACTTTTATCAAATATGATTTTGGAAATTTATTATGGTCACTAAAGCTTACAAATTCCTCTTCTGTATATGACTTTCTTGCTATAGTGGTTGGCTGAGAAACACTGTTTTTATTATCATTAGTTTCACTATTAGAATAAGTGCAACCACTAAACAAAGCACACAATGTAAGTATCACAGTGATTAGCAACAAATTTAAACTTCTTTGTTTCATAATTTTACATTTCCTTTCGTTTCTATCGAATAATATCGTTAGAATATTAATATTAAATTAATGCAACGCAAATAATTTAAAAGCACAAATGTTAAACTGAGATACTATGCATACAATTAGTATTGTTCAACTTTACATAGTGGATTTTCATTATTTTAATTATTTCATTAATTTATCTATATTGTACCATTATATGTTAATAGTTTCAAGAGTTATTCTAACAATATTTAAGTTTTTACTATATAATAAAATATTAATCTACATTATGTGATAATTTTATACTATTCAACAAAGAAAAAAGCAAGGTGCAAAAACACCTTGCTTTTTAGCAATATTGTAATTATTTTAAGGCTGTATAACCCATTAAATACTCATCAACTTCAGCTGCTGCATCTCTACCCTCACGAATAGCCCATACAACAAGTGACTGACCTCTGTGCATATCACCGGCAGTAAATACTTTTTCTACATTTGTAGAATATTTGCCTTGTTCAGTAGCTACATTACTTCTCTGATTAGTTTCAACGCCAAATGCATCTGCAATATACTTCTTTGGACCTAAGAAACCGGCTGCAATCAGTACAAGTTCAGCATCTAGGTACTTTTCGCTACCCTCTACTTCTTGCATTACTCTTCTGCCTGTTTCCTTATCAGTAACAAACTGAACCATAACTGTCTTGACACCCTTTAGGTTGCCGTTTTCATCCTTGACAAATTCTTTTACAGTTGTCTGATAAATTCTTGGGTCATGACCGAATACTGCAATTGCTTCTTCCTGACCGTAGTCTGTCTTGCAGACTCTTGGCCATTCAGGCCATGGGTTGTTGTCTGCTCTTGAGTCAGGTAATTTTGGCATCATTTCTAGCTGAACTACTGACTTACAACCTTGACGGATTGATGTACCCACACAGTCATTACCTGTATCACCACCACCGATAATAACTACATTTTTGTCTTTAGCAGAAACATAGTTACCGTCTTGTAGGTTAGAGTCAAGTAGGCTCTTTGTTGTTGCCTTTAGGAAATCTACTGCAAAGTAAATGCCGTTGGCATCTCTGCCCTCTGCTTTAATATCTCTAGGATTACCGGCACCACAACAAAGTACCACTGCATCATACTTATTAAGTAGCTTACTAGCCTTTACATCTTCACCAACATTAACATTAGTTTCAAACTTAACGCCTTCCTCTTTCATTAAGTGTACTCTTCTGTCGATGATTTGCTTTTCTAACTTCATATTAGGAATACCATACATTAGTAGTCCACCGATACGGTCATCCTTTTCAAATACAGTAACATTGTGACCTCTCTTGTTAAGCTGATCGGCACAAGCTAAACCGGAAGGACCTGAACCAATAACGGCAATGTTCTTGTCTGTTCTAACCTTCGGAGGGTTAGGCTGCATCAAACCTGAGTTATAAGCAAACTCAATGATGAAGTTTTCGTTTTCCTTAACAGAAACAGGATCACCGTTAAGTCCACAAGTACAAGCTGCTTCACATAGAGCAGGACAAACTCTTGAAGTAAATTCAGGGAAGTTGTTTGTCATAAGTAGTCTATGTGCTGCTGCCTCATATTCGTTTGTGTATAATAAATCGTTCCATTCAGGTACAAGGTTGTTCAAAGGACAACCTGATACCATACCCATAATAGGCTTACCGTTTTGGCAGAAAGGAACACCACAAGCCATACATCTTGATGCCTGTTGTCTTCTTTCATTCTCAGGCAATGGTGTGTGGAACTCTTTATAATTTTTAATTCTTTCAAGAGGCGATGTGCCTACATTGCTTTTTCTTTCAAATTCTAAAAAACCAGTTGGCTTACCCATTTTCAACGCCTCACTTTCTTGTATTAATATAGAATGCTTCAATCTTTGCCTGTTCAGGTGTCATACCCTTTTCTTCCATAGCATACATTGTCTGCATCATCTTTGCATAATCGTTTGGTAAAATCTTCTTAAACTTAGGAACATATTCATCAAAGTTATCAAGGATTTCCTTACCCTTTGGAGAGTCTGTTGCCTTAACATGTTCTTCAATCATATTCTTTAGTTCAAGAATATCGGCTTTTTCTGATACAACGCTAACAGAAACAAGCTCCTTGTTCATTCTCATATATAGGTCTGAGTCTTCATCAAGTACATAAGCGATACCACCACTCATACCGGCTGCAAAGTTTTTACCTGTCTTACCTAGGATAGCAACTCTACCACCTGTCATATATTCACAACCATGGTCGCCTACACCTTCAACAACTGCAATAGCACCTGAGTTTCTTACGCAAAAACGCTCACCTGCTACACCACTGATAAATGCCTTACCGCTTGTAGCACCATATAGAGCAACATTACCGATGATAATGTTTTCATCTCTCTTAAATGTGCTACCCTTTGGAGGATAAACAACAAGTTTACCACCTGATAGACCTTTACCGAAGTAGTCGTTACTGTCGCCTACAAGTTCAAGTGTTAGACCCTTTGGAATAAATGCACCAAAGCTCTGACCACCTGCACCGTTACACTTAACCTTAAATGTATCATCTTCAAGTGTATTATCACCAAAGTGCTTTGTGATTTCTGAACCGAAGATTGTACCAACAGAGCGGTCTGTATTTGTAACATCAATTTCGATTGAATGTTTCTTCTTTTTATTCTTAAATGCCGGTTCTAACTGCTTTAGAATAACCTTTTCATCAATAGTCTTTTCCAGTTCAAAGTTATAAACATCAGCCGGATTAAATCTCTGAGGTTCATCAGAATTGACAAATGGATTGTTGATAATCTGGCTTAAGTCAATTCTTGATGCCTTGCTACCGTCTTCAGTTTCTTTAACCTTTAGTAGGTCTGTTCTACCGATTAGTTCATCAACTGTACGGATACCAAGTTTAGCCATATATTCTCTTAACTCTTGAGCAATAAAGTGCATAAAGTTAACAACATATTCAGGCTTACCCTTAAATCTCTTACGAAGTTCAGGGTTCTGAGTTGCGATACCTACAGGACAAGTGTCTAGGTTACATACTCTCATCATTACACAACCCATTGTTACCAGAGGAGCTGTTGCAAAACCATATTCTTCTGCACCTAGTAAAGCTGCTACAAGAACATCTCTACCTGTCATCAACTTACCGTCTGTTTCAATAACAACCTTAGAACGAAGTCCGTTCATAATTAGTGTTTGGTGAGTTTCTGCAAGACCAAGTTCCCATGGTAAACCTGCGTTATAGATTGAGTTTCTAGGAGCAGCACCTGTACCACCGTCAAAACCTGAAATTAAAATAACACCTGCACCGGCTTTCGCAACACCGGCTGCAACTGTACCTACACCTGCTTCTGATACCAGCTTAACTGAAATTCTGGCATCTTTATTGGCATTCTTACAATCATAGATTAGCTGAGCTAAGTCTTCGATTGAATAAATATCATGATGTGGTGGAGGTGAAATTAGGCTAACACCGGGAGTTGAATGACGAGTCTTTGCAATCCAAGGATATACCTTTTTGCCTGGTAGGTGACCACCTTCACCGGGCTTTGCACCCTGAGCCATTTTAATCTGAATTTCTTTTGCACTTACAAGGTATTCTGATGTAACACCGAATCTACCGGAAGCAACCTGTTTAATAGCAGAACAACGGTTAAGTCCATCTTTACCGATTGTTAGACGATCAGTATCTTCGCCACCTTCACCGGAATTTGACTTACCACCGATTTGGTTCATAGCAATTGCCATTGTTTCGTGAGCTTCCTTAGAAATTGAACCGTATGACATAGCACCTGTCTTGAATCTATGGCAAATACTTTCTACACTTTCAACTTCATCAATTGGAATACCACCATCTTCAGGGAAGTTAAAGTCAAGAAGACTTCTTAGGTTCATATTTGTATCTTCTCTATTGATAGCTTCTGAATACTTCTTGAATAAATCATAATTATCTGTCCAAGTAGCTTCCTGTAGAAGATGAATTGTTTCAGGGTTATATAGATGTTCTTCTTTACCACTTCTTAGCTTATGACTACCGGCACTTTCAACTTCAAGCTGAATATTTAGGTCTAGTGGGTCAAATGCTGATGCATGAAGTCTTTCGGAACGCTTACTGATATCCTGTAGTGTAATACCACCAACTCTTGAAACAGTATTTGTAAAGTACTTATCAATTACTTCCTTAGAAATACCGATTGCCTCAAAAATCTTAGAACCTAGGTATGACTGAATTGTTGAGATACCCATTTTTGATGCAATCTTAACGATACCATGTAGGATAGCATCATTATAGTCATTAACTGCTGCGTAATAATCTTTATCAAGTGAACCTGAATCTACTAGGTCACGGATTGTTTCTTGTGCTAGGTAAGGGTTAATAGCACTTGCACCGTAACCAAGTAGTGTTGCAAAGTGATGAACTTCACAAGGTTCTGCACTTTCAAGAATAACTGAGATTGATGTTCTCTTCTTTGTTCTAACTAGGTGCTGTTGCATTGCTGATACAGCTAGAAGGGAAGGAATAGCAACATGGTATTCATCAACACCTCTGTCTGATAGAATGATAATATTTGCACCGTCTTTATATGCCTTATCTGCTAGGATGAACAGATGTTCAATAGCCTTAGCTAGGTTTGTACTTTTATAATATGTGATTGGAATAACTGCTGACTTTAGACCCGGAGCATCAATATTCTTAATCTTTAGTAAGTCAGTATTTGTTAGGATTGGGTCTTCAATCTTAAGAATATGACAGTTCTCAGGTTTTTCTTCTAGGATGTTACCGTTACTGCCTAGATGAACACTTGTATCTGTAACAATCTCTTCACGAATTGAGTCAAATGGAGGGTTTGTTACCTGTGCAAATAACTGCTTAAAGTAGTTAAATAGAGGACCATCCTTTTGTGATAAAGGAGGAATTGCAGTATCAGCACCCATAGCTGCAATTGGTTCTGTACCATTCTTAGCCATTGGTAGGATACTTGTTCTAATCTGTTCATATGTATAACCAAAAGCCTTTTGATGTCTTACAAGTGACTCTTTGTCATACTTTTCGATACCCTTATTAGGAATCTTTAGATCACCTAGGTGAACTAGATTTTGGTCTAGCCATTCACCATATGGCTGTCTTGTTGAATAATATTCCTTAATATCTTCGTCATCAATTAGCTTACCCTTAACTGTATCAACTAGAAGCATTTTACCCGGACGAAGTCTTTCTTTTACTACAACATCTTCAGCAGGAATGTCGATACAACCAACTTCTGAAGAAAGAACTAGGAAACCATCTTTTGTAATGTAATATCTTGATGGTCTTAAACCGTTTCTGTCAAGAACTGCACCCATCATATCACCATCTGAGAAGATGATTGATGCCGGACCATCCCATGGTTCCATCATTGTTGCATAATACTGATAGAAATCTCTCTTTTCAAGAGACATTGTACGGTTGTTTCTCCAAGGTTCAGGAATTGTAATCATAACAGCCAGAGGAAGTGGCATACCTGCCATCATCATAAATTCAAGAGTGTTATCAAGTCTGGCTGAGTCAGAACCGTTAGGATCAACAATTGGAAATACCTTTGACAAATCATCACCAAAAACTTCTGATGAAATAGATTCTTCACGAGCTAACATTCTGTCTGCGTTACCTGTGATTGTATTGATTTCACCATTATGAACAATAATTCTGTTTGGGTGAGCCTTCTGCCAAGAAGGATTTGTATTTGTACTGAATCTACTATGTACTGTAGCAATAGCAGAAACAAATTTATCACTCTGTAGGTCATAGAAGAACTTTCTTAGTTCTTTAACAAGGAACATACCTTTATAAACGATTGTACGGCTTGAAAGAGAAACTACATAAGTATCTTCATTACTCTGTTCAAATACTCGTCTAGCAATATATAACTTTCTATCGAAAGGTAAGCCCTGTTCTACATTAGAAGGTCTCTTAACAAAACCTTGCATAATGTATGGCATACTGTCTAATGCTTTTTGACCGATTACTGATGGATCAGTAGGAACTTCTCTCCAACCTAAGAACTCTAGATTTTCTTTCTTAATAATAATTTCAAAAAGCTTCATAGCCTGAAGTCTTTTTAGCTTATTTTGTGGGAAGAAGAACATACCAATACCGTAATCTCTTTCTTCTCCAATATCAAAACCTAGGTCAGCAGTAGCATCTTTGAAAAATTGGTGACAAATCTGTAGAAGAATACCAACACCATCACCTGTTTTGCCTTCGGCATCTTTACCGGCTCTATGTTCAAGTGTTTCTACAATACTTAAAGCATTGTCAACAACTTTTCTTGATTTAATGCCGTTGATGTTGACTACTGCACCGATACCACAGTTGTCATGCTCAAAACGAGGATCATACAAACCCTGTTTTGCAAATGGTTCCTGATTTCTGAAGTTATCCATCAGAAGCACCTACTTCCTTTTTATTAGTTTCTTTATATTGAACACTAACCCTACATATAGTTATAGGGGTGAACTCTACAACAATTTTTAAGATTTATTGCATAAATAACTTTAACACAATGAAGGGCATATGTCAAGGAAAATTGCAATTATTTTTATTTTTGTTGCAATTTTCTCTGTTTTTAGTATGTTTTTTGAAACTAATTTGAAATATTTGCAAGTTTCTTATTCATTCTTGCAATTATATTTTAGTCATACAAGACCTATTAATTTAATATGTATTCTTTAACAAGATACTACATATTGTTATCAAAATAATATTATTTTGATTAATATTCTAGGAATAATTTGTAATATTTTTACAAAAGAAAAACTGACCTTGATTTAACAAGGTCAGTTATAATTTAACTTATTTCTACTACTACTTCATATGAACCATAAATCCAACAACCGTCTTTATCTTTCAGGGTTAGACTTAAAGGCATAGTCCTTGAACCTGCTGATACCTCAGTGCCTGTAAAATCAATTACAGCATCAATATCGTTTTCATCAATATTTTTCAATGCACTTTTTGTACCATACAATGTTACTTCTACAGATTGAGTAGTAACATTTGCAGAATACTTTTTATCAAGCCCCTTAATATCAAAATCAGTTAATGTAATAGTTCTCTTTTTCATTGAGGACAAGTCCATATTAACAACAACAGAATTAACTGAATTAATATCAATACACTTGTTAGGAATATCAAGATTTTTATTAATCTTATAATCTTTATTTCTCAAAGTTGAGAAGTCAATAGGTTCAATACTTACCTTAGTGATATTTTCAATATTACTTGAGTCAGCACCTAAAGAAATTGAATTAGGTTCGATTTTGCTATACTTAGTTAAATCAATTCCACTAGGTCCATTTACAGTACTTAGTTCAACATTGACATCTTTCTTCTGTAATACACTTACTGTTGCTTTTACCTTTGATGGTGAAATTGCAAGTGTATCATTAGTTTTGATTTCTTCACCGAAAGAATCAAGTAACTTAACATCATATTCATTAGTTACTGAACTCTTAAGTTCTTCCTTAACATCACCTTCAATTACAACTTTATCAATTTTCTTAATTTCAGTTTCAGGTCCTGAAATAGTAACTGACTCGTTATCAAGAAGGACAGTTCCATAATAATCCTTAGGAATAGTGTAACTAATATTCTGTTCAATTTTCTTAGTTATATTTCTATTTCTGTCAAGTTTAATATAAACTGTACTAGGTGAAACTGATTCAATAGTATAGTTTAGAGAACTAGACTTTTTCTTGGCTACAAGTGACAAGGTATATGAACCGGCAGAAGTAAGGTTATCCGTTTGTTCCGGCACAATCTCAATATCATCAGAAGTAAGATTTCCGATAATCGAACGGTTACCTGAAACTGTTACAGTACCCTTTAGTTCATCATTGTTAAATACCTTTAGTCCTTGGCTACTTGCAGTATCAGGCAAATCAATTGTAATAGGAATATTAGAAACTGAATAGCTGGTTTCTGCAAAGTCACCCATATTAATACTAATCCAAATTGTAAGAGAAATAACAACTGACAGTATTATAAGAAAAAGTTTGTTGGAAAAAATTCTAGACAAAATACCTTTATTCATCTTTCTTGTTCTCCTTTCTAGAGGAGAATTTACTTAGAAAATTCTTTTTCTCTTGTGTAGGGATAAGTTCTTCTTCCAGTTTTTTAATCAAAGATGTTTTATTGTAATTAGAAGTTAATTCTCCATTTTGTGCAACAGAAATTGTACCTGTTTCTTCAGATACAACAACAATAACTGCATCCGAAACTTCAGAAATACCTATGGAAGCTCTATGCCTTGTACCTAAATTCATATCTACATCTTCGTTTCTAGAAGTTAGAGGCAAAATACAACCGGCTGACTTAACAAGTCCGTTGCTGATAATTACTGCACCGTCATGAAGTGGTGCTTTGTTAAAGAACAAGTTACCTAAAATAGCAGTTGAAGTATCTGCATTAATCTCTACACCGGTTGCTGCAATATCCGAAAGTTTGGTTTCTCTTTCAAATACTATCAAAGCACCTGTTTTTTGTCTGCTAAATACCTCAGCAGTTTCTGCTACATCTAAAATTGCCTTTTTCTCTTTTTCTATCCATTCATCAGTTCGGTTTACCCTATTCATAAAGGAAAAACTCTTTATATTCTTACGACCTAACTGCTCCAAAGCATTTCGTATTTCCGGTTGGAAAATAATTGCCAACAAAACAACACCAAATTCAAACAATGTTTTCAGCAAGTTCTTCATCATCAACATATTAAATATTGATGCACCCAAGTAGGCAATCATTAAAATTACAATACCTTTTACAAGTTGTTCTGCTCTGGTATCTCGAACAAGTTTAAATAGACTATATACAATAAAGGCAATAACAACAATATCAATAACATCAACAAATCTGAATGTTTTTAGCACTGTTAAAATACTGTCAAACAATGCACCTATATTCATTGTTACCACTCCTTTTATTTTTACTTACATATATTTTAGCATAAAAATAATACTAGTTCAAGAAAATTTTAATTTGTTAATTTTCTTATAACATTTAGTAGGTAGTTTATGTCATTTATTGTATTAAATGCTCCCGGAACCACTCTTACTGTACCATTTTCTATAGTATTCATTGTTGTATGAGCAAGTGGTGAACAATGAAGTCCTCCCCTAGTCATTATTCCGTATTTATTTAATTTAGCTACAAGGTCCTCAGAATAAACTCCATCTATATTAAAAGAAACTACCGGTGCTACTTTGCCATAATCAAATGATTTATTATAGGTTATAACCTTTCTGTTATTCGCTAGTCCATTAAATAGGCGTTTTGCAAGTTTATATTCATGATTATAAATATTTTTAATACCTCTATTTTTTACAAAGTCAACTCCTGCCTTTAGTCCTGAAATACCGTTCATATTTTGTGTGCCACTTTCAAACTTTTCAGGTAACCCTTCAGGCTGAGATTTCTTAACTGATTCAGTACCTGTACCACCGTATAATAATGGCTTTAGGTTGCGATTATTAAGAATTAACACACCTGTACCCATTGGACCGTAAAGACTTTTGTGACCTGACATACAGACAAAATCATATTGATTAGTGCCAACATCTATATCAAATACACCGGCAGACTGTGCTGAATCTACACAAAAGAGAATTCCGTAAGCATGACACAATGCACATATTCTTTCAATAGGAAACCTAAAACCAAAAACATTTGATGCATGAGTACAAATAACTAATTTTGTTTCAGGCTTTATTAGGTTTCGAACATTATCTACGGTTTCATTATCGTCATAGGAATAATCAAAGGTTGAATAAGTTACACCTTTATCTTTTAGTGACTCTAATGGCCTTGTAACGGAATTATGCTCCATTGAAGATATTAGAACATGGTCACCTTCACTTGGCAAACCAAAAATCACTGTATTTAGTGCCATTGTACAATTCTCTGTAAAGATAATTTCTTCTTCACTGTTTACATTGAAAAGTTCCTTTAATCTTTTTCTACATTCAAAAATTTCTTTAGCAGCTCTCAGAGAAAGTGAGTGTCCACTTCTTCCCGGATTTGCACTAAACTTCTTTAATGATATATCTACATTTTGTCGTACTGACAGTGGTTTAGGAAAAGAAGTTGCACCATTATCAAGATAAATCACCTATTTACAATACCTAAAACTGAAATTTTATTTTTTAGGAGAATATCCTTTGCTTTATCAACATCACCAAACACCAGTAAACTGTATCCACAAGAACGAGCAATATTGTTCTTTGGTGTTCTTTCAACAGAACATTTTATATTGTGTTTGTCAAGTATTTCCTTAGACTTTAAGGCACTTGACACAGAATTTAATAATATATATTTTTTCAATAAAATCACCCCATAGTACACTACATACTATGGGGTGAGATTTTATATGTGTTTATTAGATTATTCAGCAAGTAAATCTGACATATCATACATACCGGACTTTTTGTCTTTCATAAATACGGCTGCATTGATAGAACCAATAGCAAAAACTTCCTTAGAATGAGCCTCATGCTTAATTGAAACTACTTCATCATGACCGGCAAAAATAACTTCATGTTCACCGACAATTGTACCACCACGAATTGAGTGAATACCGATTTCATTCTTATCTCTCTTCTTTCTATAAGCATGTCTATCATAAACATACTGCTTTTCTGTTGGAGATACAGAAGAAATACCGTCAGCAATCATAAGTGCAGTACCACTTGGAGCATCTAGCTTTTGGTTATGGTGCTTTTCGATAACTTCAATATCAAAGTTATCACCATGGTTAGCAAATACTTTTGTTGCCATTTTGCAAAGTTCAACCATTAGGTTGATACCAAGTGACATATTGCCTGAATAGAAAATAGCAGTCTTTTCTGATGCGTTCTTAATTTCTGCAATTTGTTCTTCAGAAAAACCTGTTGTACAGATAACTGCAGGTACTGCATTTGTTACTGCATAGTCAAGCATAGTATCAAGTACTGCAGGATTACTAAAGTCGATAATTGCATCGTACTTTTCAGTAATTTCAGAAAAACTCTTATATACTGTAAAATCATAGTCACCACAATCGTAAGCATCTACACCACAAGCAATTTCACAATCGTTTCTTTCGTCAATTGCCTTTACAATAGCGTGACCCATCTTGCCTGAGCAACCACTTAAAATAACCTTTGTCATTATTATTCCCCTTAAATATAGTTATGGGCGTACAATGTACGCCCAAATTCATTAGTTTAATTACTTCTTGTACTTATCCAGTAGGTTGTACTTAGCTAAGCAATCCTTTAGGTCGTGATAACCTGAATAGCTCATTGGTACAAGTGGTAATCTGCATTCACCGGCATTGAAACCGATTAGGTTCATAGCAGTCTTAACCGGAATAGGGTTAACATCTGAGAACATAATATCCATTAGTTCAACAAAATGGAAGTTCATTTCTGCTGCTCTCTGGAAATCGTTATCAAGACAAGCCTGACAAATTTCGTGCATTTCCTTAGGGCAGAAGTTTGAGAATACAGAAATAACACCCTTACCACCTAGAGACATAAATGGAACTGTCTGGTCATCGTTACCTGAATAAATAGCAAAGTCATCTGAACATAGGCTTCTTGTTAGAGAAACTGATGAAATATCACCGTTAGCTTCCTTAACACCTACAATGTTCTGGTGCTTTTCAAGTTCTGCATATGTCTTTGGCTGCATATTACAACCTGTTCTTGATGGAACATTGTAAAGAATGATTGGTAGGTCAACAGAATCGGCAATTGTTGTAAAATGCTTTACAAGTCCTGCCTGTGAAGTCTTGTTGTAGTATGGAGTTACAGAAAGTAAGCCGTCTGCACCATACTTCTGTGCTGACTTTGATAGGCTGATTGCAGTAGCAGTATCGTTACTACCTGTACCTGCAATAACCGGAATTCTCTTGTTAACCTTTTCTGCTACATATGAAAGAACAGCCTTGTGTTCTTCAACTGAAAGTGTAGCAGCTTCGCCTGTTGTACCACAAGCAATAATAGCATCAGTACCGTTTTCAATCTGGAATTCAAGTAGTCTTCCAAGTTCATCAAAGTTAACGGAACCGTCACTGTTCATAGGTGTAATTAAGGCAACACCTGCACCTGTAAAAATTGGTGTACTCATTATATATAACCTCCAAAAGGTTTAGTTTTCAATATATCCTTCAGCACATAGAAGTTCAGCTAGAAGAACTGCACCACCTGCAGCACCTCTTAATGTGTTATGGCTCATACATACAAACTTCATATCGTACTGAGTATCCGGTCTTAATCTACCGATTGAGATAGCCATACCATTTTCCAGTGTTCTGGCTGTCTTAATCTGTGGCTGGTCTGGTTCTGTAAAGTAGTGTAGGAACTGCTTTGGAGCACTTGGTAGCTCTAGTTCCTGAGCTCTACCCTTGTAGTTTTCCCATGTTTCGATAATCTTTTCTTCTGATGGAACTTCACCGTCAAATGAAACAAATACAGCTGCTGTATGACCATCTGAAACAGGAACTCTTAGGCACTGTGATGTGATAGCAATATCATCAGTGTCAACAATCTGGTCGCCTTCAATATGACCCCAAATCTTTAGTGGTTCTTTTTCTGACTTTTCTTCTTCGCCACCGATATATGGGATTAGGTTATCAACCATTTCAGGCCATCTTTCAAATGTTTTACCTGCACCTGAAATAGCCTGATAAGTACAAGCAAGAACCTTGTTACAACCTAGTTCTCTTAGTGGGTGTACTGCAGGTACATATGACTGTAGAGAACAGTTAGACTTAACTGCAACAAAGCCTTTCTTTGTGCCAAGTCTCTTTCTCTGAGAATCAATAATCTTAATATGGTCAGCATTGATTTCAGGGATAACCATTGGTACATCAGGTGTGTGTCTGTGAGCTGAGTTATTTGAAACAACAGGACATTCTGCCTTTGCATAAGCTTCTTCTAGTTCACGAATCTGATCTTTTGGCATATCAACAGCACAAAATACAAAATCAACCTTTGATGCAACTTCTTCAACATTAGCTGCGTCTAGGATAATCATATCTTCCATTGCCTTTGGAATTGGTGTTGTCATAGCCCAACGAGATTCTACACATTCTTTATATGTTTTACCTGCACTTCTTTTACTTGCAGCAAGTGCTGTAACAGTAAACCAAGGGTGATTTTCAAGTAGAGTTGCAAATCTCTGACCTACCATACCTGTAGCGCCGATGATACCAACTTTATAATTTTTCATATTCGTCTTCCTCCAAATTTAAAAAATCAGTTGTGTTTTTCTCAAGTTTATTATATTATATATTAGGAAAAACAAATTGACCTATTTTCTTATTTATTCTATCATTTAAGAAAGATTATGTCAATTATTTTGAGAAATAAAGATTAGGATGATGTTGATTTTTTATGAAGACTAGTGATTTTTATTATGATTTACCGGAAGAACTTATTGCTCAGACACCTGTTGAACCAAGAGATTCTTCAAGAATGATGGTTTATAACAGAAAAACTAAGGAAGTTCTTCACAAGCATTTTTATGATGTTATTGACTTTTTAAATGAAGGTGATGCTCTTATTGTTAATGACTCAAGAGTTTTACCTGCAAGAATTTACGGTACAAAAATTCCTACCGGTGCTAATGTAGAATTCTTACTGTTAAAGCAAGTTAAAGACAAGGTATGGGAAACACTTGTAAAGCCCGGTAAAAAAGCAAGAACCGGTGACAGCTTTACTTTTGGTGATGGCATTATGACAGGTAAAGTTATTGATGTACTTGAAGATGGCAACAGAATTGTTGAATTTAAGTGTGACAGTAACTTCTATGAAACACTTGATAAGATTGGTCAAATGCCACTTCCTCCATACATTCACGAAAAGTTAAAGGACAAGGAAAGATACCAAACAGTATATAGTCACGAACTTGGTTCTGCTGCTGCACCTACTGCAGGACTTCACTTTACTGATGAGTTACTTGAAAAAATTAAGGCTAAGGGCATTAAGATTGGATATGTAACACTTCATGTAGGACTTGGTACATTTAGACCTGTAAAGGTTGATGATGTTACAACTCATAAGATGCACAGTGAACATTATGAAGTGCCTGAAGAAACTGCAAAGCTGATTGAAGAAACCAAAAAGAATGGCAAGAGAGTTATTGCAGTGGGTACAACTTCTTGCAGAACACTTGAAAGTGTTGCAAAGGAATATGGCAAGGTTGTTCCTTGTGAAGGTTGGACAGATATTTTCATTTATCCGGGATTTGAGTTTAAAGTGCTTGACGGACTTATTACTAACTTTCATCTACCTGAAAGCACACTTATTATGCTAGTTTCTGCTTTTGCCGGTTATGATGAAGTTATGGGTATATATAAAGAAGCTGTCAAAGAGAAATACAGATTTTTCTCATTTGGTGACAGTATGTTTATTGAGTAAGGAGAAATATGTTTAAATTAATTAAGAATGAAAAAACTGCAAGACGAGGTGAGTTTATAACACCACACGGTACTTTTCAAACTCCTTGTTTTATGAATGTTGCAACTGCCGGTGCTATTAAGGGTGGTGTATCTTCCTTTGATTTAAAGGATATTAAGTGCCAGGTTATGTTGTGTAACACTTATCACCTACATGTTAGAACAGGTGATAAAATTATCAAAGAGTTAGGTGGTATTCACAGTCTTACTAAGTGGGATGGTCCTATACTTACAGACTCAGGTGGATTTCAGGTATTCTCTCTTGCAAAGCTAAGAAACATTAAAGAAGAGGGTGTTTACTTTTCTTCCCATATTGACGGTAAAAAAATATTTATGGGACCTGAAGAATCAATGCAAATTCAGTCTAACCTAGGCTCTACTATTGCTATGGCATTTGATGAATGTATTGAAAACCCTGCCCCATATGATTATGTAAAGAATTCTATTGGTCGTACTACCAGATGGCTTGAAAGATGCAAAAAAGAAATGGACAGACTAAACAGTCTTCCTGACACTATTAACAAGAAACAAATGCTATTTGGTATTAACCAAGGTTCTACTTACAGTGACCTTAGAATTCAGCATATGAAAGATATTGCTAAACTTGACCTTGACGGTTATGCTATCGGTGGTCTTGCAGTTGGTGAAACTGCTGAAGAAATGTATCGTATTATTGAAGATGTTGAACCATATATGCCTAAGGATAAAATCAGATACCTAATGGGTGTTGGTACTCCTGTAAATATTCTTGAAAGTGTTAAGCGTGGTGTTGATTTATTTGACTGTGTTATGCCTAGTAGAAATGCAAGACATGGTCACCTATTCACTAAGAGTGGTATCATCAACATTAACAATCAAAAATATCAAAAGGACCTTGCTCCTATTGACAAAGAGTGTAATTGTCCTGTATGCAAGAGTTTTTCAAGAGCATACCTAAGACATCTTAAGAAAGCTGAGGAAATGCTTTATATGCGACTTGCAGTAATGCACAACTTATATTTCTACAATAATCTAATGGAAGAAATCAGAAATGCTCTTGATAATGGAGAATTTGAGACATATTACAACAATAATATTGACATATTAGGAAAACGCATTTAAAATAGTACTTGAATATGCAATGAAAAGTTGTTATAATCTAATTATTAATATGAAATGGAGAATTTAACTATGAATCTAAACTTACTTTCAGGCTCAGCTGGTGGCGGTAGCATGTGGACACTAATCATCATCTACGCTCTTATCTTCGTTGGTATCTACTTTATTCTTATCAGACCAAAGTCAAAGAAGTCTAAGCAAGAACAGGAACTAAGAAACAGCCTACAGATTGGTGATGAAATCACAACAATCGGTGGTATCGTTGGTAGAGTTATTGCTATTAGAGAAGAAGCTGATGAAATCGTACTTGAAACAGGTTCTGAAAAGACAAAGATGGTATTTAAGCGTTGGGCTATTTCAACTGTTAATTCAGATAAGGATAAGACTGCTGAAAAGACTGACAAGACAGAAAAGAAAGGTTTCTTCGGTAGAAAGAAAAAAAATGCTGAAGAAAACCCAGTTGAAAAATAATTACATAATTTTCAATTCCCCTGAATATGATTTAGTATCATATTTGGGGGTGTTTTTTTGAAAAGCATTACTTTAGGATTTAATAAATTTAAGTACATAAAAGGTTTAGTAGTTGGTTTAATAGTTGGAGAATTAACTCTTATTGTTTTACTTAGCCTTGTGGCAATAGTTATGAGTAACACAGGGATACTTAACAGCACTGTACTAAACATTCTTCTCACTATTATATGTGGTGTATGTGCATTTGTTACAGGGTTTATATGTTCAAAAATTTCTCCTATTAAGGGATACATCAATGGGATTAGCAGTGGGTTTATATTTTTCTTAATTATCTTTAGTGCAGGTATGATAAGCATTGACAGTAATTTTACTGTTTTTACATTCTTAAAGTTTATTGTATCTTTCCTATTCGGCACTATTGGTGGAATACTTGGTGTAAGTAAAAAAGAAAAGTTAATAAAATAATTATAGGCTAGTGATATTTGTATTTATCACTAGCCTTTTTCGTAAAATATATTAAATAAAGTTTTTAAATCTTGAAAGTAAGTCTTTCTTGGTATTCCATAGCTTTTCTGAAAGGTCAACATAATAAGTATGTGGATTTTCAAAACGCTTAACTTCATCCCATAGTAAATCAATTTCTTTAGCACAATAATCTTTGATTTCTTCAAGGGTTGGCATATCATAAACACACTTACCATCTTTAAAGATTGGTACTTGAAGTTCTCTAACTTTAAAATTAGTTAACTCTTTAGTTTTCCAAGTAGCTTGTTGGTCAAAGATTATTCTAGGTTCTTTATCACTTACTACTTCATCATAGATACAAAGTTCATCTGCCAAAGCCTTGCCACTTTCTTTGTCATAGTATCTATAAACTTTCTTAAAGTGTGGGTTAGTGATTTTTGCAGTATTTTCACTGACTTTGATTTTTGGAACAATATTGCCATCATTATCTTCAACTGCAACTAACTTATACACTCCACCAAATACAGGTGTACTCTTGGAGGTAATAAGTCTTTCACCTACACCAAAAGTATCTACCTTTGCGTCCTGCATCATTAAATCACGAATTAGGTATTCATCAAGTGCATTAGATGCTACAATCTTACAACATTGCAGTCCTGCATCATCAAGCATTTTTCTTGCTTTCTTAGATAGATAGGAAATATCACCTGAATCAAGTCTGATTGCAAAATTAGTAATACCCTTTGGTAAAAGAATTTCTTTAAACACCTTAATTGCATTTGGTACACCACTTTTTATGGTGTTATAAGTATCAACTAAAAGTGTTACATTCTCCGGATAGGTTTCACAATATGTTTTAAATGCATCATACTCAGTATCAAACATTTGTATCCAAGAATGAGCCATTGTACCACCTGCCGGTACACCATAAAGTTCATCGGTAATTGTACAAGCAGTACCTGCACATCCACCTATATATGCTGCTCTTGCACCTAAGATTGCACCATCAGCACCTTGTGCTCTACGAGAACCAAATTCTAAAACCGTTCTACCCTGTGAGGCTCTTACAATTCTATTTGCTTTAGTAGCAATTAGTGACTGATGGTTAATTGAAAGAAGTAAAAATGTTTCAATAAGTTGTGCTTCAATTGCCGGTGCTTTTACTGTAAGGATTGGTTCATTTGGAAATACCGGTGTACCTTCCGGTATTGCATATATATCACCTGTAAAATGAAAGTCCTTTAGGTAATCCAAAAATTCTTCGTCAAAAATGTTCTTTGAATGAAGGTAGTCAATATCTTCACTTGAAAAATGAAGGTTCTTTATATAATCAATTACTTGTTCAAGACCGGCTACAATTGCAAAACCACCATTGTCAGGTACTGAACGATAGAATACATCAAAATATGTAATTTTCTTATAAAAACCGTTCTTAAAGTAACCATTTGCCATTGTAAGTTCATAGAAGTCACATAGCATAGTCATATTCTTTTCTGTCATATTTACACCTACTTATTCTGTTATTTTAATTTGGAAGCTACTCATAACGGAAAGTGCTTCATCATTTAATTTGTCGTCATTTGATGCTACAAGATTCTTGTTCACAATAATTTCTGTTTCAGGTTGGGCAATTTTTGCAATTACTGCATTTGAGATAACACAGATATTTGTTACTACACCAACTAATTCTATTGATGAATAACGATTATTTTTTAAATATTCAAAAAGTTTATCTGAACCAAAAGTGTTTTTCTCAAAAAGTAAATCCGATTCTTTAACCGAATGTGACACTTTGCCATAAAGATTATGACCGATTGTACCTTTAATACAATGTGGTACAGGTAAAGATTTACCCTCATTTGTATTCATATAATCATCATAATGGGTATCTAAAGTAAAAACAACATCATCACTGTTATTATGGTACTTTTCAATTAAATTAGCAATTTCAGAGTCAAGTTCTTTAGCCTTTTCAAAGCCAAGAGAACCTGAAACAAAGTCATTTTGATAATCTACAACTACAAGACATTTCTTCATAATTAATCCCTACTTAAATTTTCTTTAATAATATTCAATCATTTTTTAGGAATTTAGTCAAGTATAATTTAAGTAAATTTTAGTTTAGAAAAGTTTAGGATAAGATAAAAAAGGTATAAAAAAGACCTATGTAAAACATAGGTCTTAAAGTCTTAACTTTTTAGATTTTAGATTAGCAAACAGGAACAACCCAACCTAGCTTATCTTCAACCTTACCCCACTGAATACCTGTTAGGTTATCGTAAAGTTTCTGGCTGATTTCACCGATTTCGCCATTGTTGATTGTCATAACCTTGTCGCCACACTTTAATTCACCGATTGGTGAAATAACTGCAGCAGTACCTGTACCAAAGCTTTCCTTTAGTCTGCCTTCGTCAGCTGCCTTTTCAACTTCCTGAATTGAAAGTCTTCTTTCTGAAACCTTGTAACCCCAAGATTTTAGAAGTTCAATAGTACTCATTCTTGTGATACCACCAAGGATTGAACCCTGAAGTGCAGGTGTAATAACTTCGTCATCAATAACAAAGAATACATTCATAGTACCAACTTCTTCAATATACTTTCTTTCTACACCGTCTAGCCATAGAACCTGAGTATATTTCTGCTTTTCAGCTTCATCCTGAGCCTTTAGAGAAGCAGCATAGTTACCACCTGTCTTAGTAAAGCCCATACCACCTTTAACGGCACGAACATAATTTTCTTCTACATAAATCTTAACAGGGTTAAGTCCTTCAGGATAATAAGCACCAACAGGACAACAGATAATTACAAATAGAAGATGTTTTGCAGGGTGAACACCTAGCTGAGCATCTGTTGAGAAAATAAATGGTCTAATGTATAGAGATGTACCTTCTGAGTGTGGTACCCAATCTTTTTCTACTTCTACAAGTTTCTTAACTGCTTCTACTGCAAACTTTTCGTCAATCTGAGGAATACATAGTCTTTCGTTAGAAACATTAAGTCTAGCCATATTTTTGTCCGGTCTAAATAGGTTAATACCACCGTTGACATTTCTGTATGCTTTCATACCTTCAAATACTTCTTGACCGTAGTGGAATACCATTGCTGATGGATCTAGTGCGATTGGACCATAAGGTACAATTCTTGGGTCATGCCAACCCTGACCTTCATCATAATTCATTAGGAACATATGGTCTGTGAAAATACGACCAAAACCTAATTTACTTTCGTCTTGTGGTTTTTCTTTAGGATTTTTAGTAAGTTCAATTTTAATTTCTTCCATAATATAATCGACCTTTCGTAAATGAACTCTAGTTCTATTTTATCACAAATTACATAATAGTCAATATTTTAACAAATATTTTATATCAAAAGGCAAATTACTCTGTAATACAACTTTTTCATTACTTATTGGATGGATAAAAATCACCTTGCTACAATGTAGCGCTTGTCTGGAAATATGCTCTAGAGAACCACCATATAAATCATCCCCTGCCAGTGGATAACCTAGGTAGGACATATGGCATCTTATTTGATGAGTTCTGCCTGTTTCTAAAGTACAGAGAATCTCTGTGTAGCTTGGACTTCTACTAATTACTTTATAGTGAGTAACAGCCTTTGCACCATCATCAGAAACTTCACGAACCATCTTGCTATTTTCTTTTAATTTTATATTTTTATTTACCGTACCATCTTCGACAATATTACCACAGCATACTGCTGTATATTCTTTATATAGGGACTTGATTTTGTTTGCTACAAATCTATTTTTTGCAATTACAACTAAGCCTGATGTATCTCTGTCTATTCTATTAATTGCTCTAAAGGTATAGTCCTCATTTTTGTTAAGTGAATAATATCTAACTATATTTGCTAAGGTATCTGTTTGGTGATTCTTAGTAGGATGCACCGGCATTAGTGGTGGTTTATCTACTACTAAAATATAGTCATCCTCATAAATTACATTTAATTCGCCTTTAGTTGGAGTAATTTTGTTACTGTCGTTAGGTAAATTAATTACTACTTTATCCCCTACATACACATTATCAATAGTTCTTAAAAGCTGATTATCCCTAGTAATTCCCATTTCTGTTCTAACCAGTCTAGTAATTAATCTTGCCGAAATGTTGCAATAATACTTTAAGAACTCTTTGCAATTTTTGTTGTCATATTCAATTGGCACTATAAAAGTTAAACTTTTTCTATTCATAACACTATCCTATATAACCTACTGCATAAAGCACTACTAATGTAAAAATAATTTGTAACACAAAAATAATGGGAATACCAACCATAAAAAGTGGATGTCTTGTTTTGTGGTGAATAATTCTCATAATTAGGTACATTAATACTGAACCACCTAAAAATGAAAATAGCATTAAGGTGCTTTCTCTCACTCTCCACAAGCCTAAAACACTTGCTCTTTTATCATATATAGTCAAAGCTATGGCTATAATATTCACTACTACTAAATATATAATCAGAAAATATAACATAATATCACCGAAAGGATTGTTAATATTGAAAACTAAAATTTATTTATCTTTACTTGCTTTATCACTTCTAATAGCTGTTATCACATTAAATTACTATGAAGTAGCTAATCCTGTAAAGGAAGTAATAAACACAAATACTGTACCTATAACCGAAAGTACCACTAAAAAGGTTATTAAGAAAAGTCAGGACAAATTCTTTATGAAAGGAATTTGGGTTACATATATGGACCTTGATATGAGTGACACAGACAGAAGTTATACTTCTTTTAAAAAGAAGTTTGATTCTATTGTTGACACTTGCAAAGAAAAAGGCTTTAACACACTTATTGTACAAGTTAGGCCATTTTCCGATGCATTATATAATTCAAGTATATTTCCATATTCTCACATACTTACAGGTGAACAAGGTAAAAATCCAAATTATGATGGGCTAAAATATATGTGTAAAAAGGTACATTCTTCAGGAATGAGAATTGAGGCATGGGTAAACCCATACAGAGTAAAAAGCAAAAAAGTTCCGGAAAAATTATCAAGTGATAACCCATATGTTATGGATAATTCCATAGGTGTTGAAACTGATGATGGAATATATCTTAACCCGGCAAGTAAAAAAGCTCAAGACCTAGTTGTAAAAGGTGTTGAAGAAATTGTAGCTAACTATGACATTGACGGAATACAGTTTGACGATTACTTCTATCCTACTGATGATGAAAGTTTTGACAGTAGGGAATACAGTCAATACAAAAAAGCACAAAATAACAACTGTCTTAGCCTTGATAAATGGAGAATGAACAATGTTAATACACTTATCAAAAATGTATATGAGAAGGTTCACAGTCTTAAAGATAATGTACAGTTTGGCATTTCACCACAAGGCAATGTTGACAACAACAAGGAAATTTATGCTGATGTAAAAACTTGGTGCAGTAAAGATGGATATATAGACTATATTTGTCCTCAAATTTACTTTAGCCTAGACAATCCTGCACTTACATATGAAGATGCCATTAATGATTGGCTAAAGATTAAGACAAATAAAAATATCAAAATATATTCAGGTCTTGCCGGATATAAGGCCGGTACTGATGACAGTGACAGTGGCACTTGGAGTGACTTTGACGATATACTAAAGCAAGAATATGAAATTGCAGTAAAAAAGAACTATAATGGTATAATGCTATACAGTTATAGTTCTCTATCTGAAAAATCTGCAACTAAAGAAATTGCAAACCTTACTATGAAATTAAATTAATTCACCTATACAATAATCATCAAAATCATCTGTTAATTTAACATCTACAATCTTATCGTTTAGGTCTAAGTCAGAAAATACTCTTACCGGTGTATAGTTCATTGTGTAACCTTCCCAGTAGCCTTCTTCTTTCTTTCGTTCAAACAGTACTGAATATGTATTATTAAGCTGATTTCTAAGGAACTCTTTTCTATCTTTTAGAGTAACTTCAATCATTTTCTTACTGCGTTCGCTTTTAATTTGAGGGTCAACCTGATTAGGTAGCTTATCGCCTACTGTACCCTTTCTACGAGAATAAGAGAAAGTATGTACCTTAGCAAACTTAATAGAATGAACAAAGTCAAGGGACTTTTGGAATTCTTCTTCTGTTTCACCTGCAAAGCCAACCATTACATCAGTAGTAATTGCACAATCTTTAAATGCTTTACGCAAGTTATTTACAATAGTTCTATATTCTTCTGTATCGTAATGACGGTTCATTCTCTTTAGTGTTTCGTCACAACCTGACTGTAAAGACAAATGGAACTGTGGGCATAGTTTATCACACTTTGCAAGTCTTTCGATAAACTCAGTGTCAAGTCTTTCGGGTTCTAGAGAACTTAGTCTTACTCTATCAACACCATCAACTGATGCTACAGTTTCTACTGCATCACATAAATTCAAGTTAGTATCTTGACCAAAGCAAGATAGGTTGATACCTACTAAGACAATTTCTCTAAAGCCCTTTGATGCTAGGTCTGTTGCTTCTTCCTTAAGTTCATTAATATCTTTTGAACGAACTCTGCCTCTTGCATAAGGGATAATACAATATGCACAGAAACGGTTACAACCGTCCTCAATTTTAATTTGTGCTCTTGTTCTTTCTTCAAAGTTAGTAATTTTGATTGGTTCAAAAATTTCTCCACCTGTATGTTCTTCAACATTTACATAGTGGTCTGAATTTGCCACATAGTCTTTAATTAACTTTGAGATAATCTTTCTGTTTGTATTACCAACAACAATGTCACAAATTTCATACACTTCATCTTCAGGAAATGCTTGTGACATACAACCTGTTACTACAATAATTGCATTTTCGTTATTTCTTCTGATTCTTCTGATTAGCTTTCTGTTTTTGCTATCACTTACAGAAGTTACAGTACAAGTATTTACAATAAAAATATCTGCATGGTCTTTGTCTTGGCTATGAGTAAAACCATCCTTTAGCATAACCTCTGTCATAACCTGAGATTCATACTGATTAACCTTACAACCCAGTGTAATTATATTAAATGTCATAAAATACTTCTCCTTTTAGTCATAACTTAAAGTATAATAATTTTCAAGAGAAATGTCAACTAAAGGATTAATAAATAATAAGCAAAAAATGCACACCATAAAATGATGTGCATTTAAGTTTAAATATTTTTTGTGCGACCAATATCAGTTCTATAATGTGCACCCTCAAAAGAGATTTTCTTTACTGCATTATAAGCATTGTTAAGTGCATCATCAAGAGTTTTACCACTGGCAGTAACACCTAGAACTCTACCACCGTTTGTGTAGAATTTGCCGTTTTCATACTTTGTACCGGCGTGATATACTGTTGCACCTTCAACTTGACCTTTATCATCAAGACCAAACATTTCAATACCCTTTTTGTATGATTCAGGATAACCACCACTTGCCATAACAACACAAGCAGTTGGTTCATCTGACCATTCAATATTGATTTCGTCTAGTCTTTCGTCAATAATTGCATCACAAATATCAACTAAATCTGTCTTTAGTCTTGGAAGTACAACCTGTGCTTCAGGGTCACCAAAACGAGCATTATACTCAATTACCTTTGGTCCTTTTGGTGTCATCATTAAGCCAAAGTATAGACAACCCTTAAATGGTCTGCCCTCTGCTTTCATAGCATTTACTGTTGGAATAAAGATTTCTTCCATACACTGCTTTGCAAGTTCATCAGTATAATAAGGGTTTGGACTGATTGTACCCATACCACCTGTATTTAGACCTTCATCGTTATCGTATGCTCTCTTGTGGTCCTTTGAACTAACCATAGGTTTAACTGTCTTACCGTCAGTAAATGACAGAACAGAAACTTCAGGGCCTGTTAGGAATTCTTCAATAACAATGTTATTGCCGGAAGAACCAAACTTCTTGTCCTCCATAATTGTCTTAATTGCTTCGACTGCATCTTCAACAGTTTGACAAATAAGAACACCTTTACCAAGTGCTAAGCCATCAGCCTTTACAACACATGGTGCCATATTATTTTCTTTAACCCAAGCAATTGCCTTTTCTGAGTCATCAAAAACTTCATACTGAGCAGTTGGGATATTGTACTTTTTCATTAGGTTCTTAGAGAAAACCTTTGATGCTTCAATAATAGCAGCCTTTGCATTTGGACCAAATGCACGAATACCGGCTTCTTCGCAAGCATCTACCATACCGTCAGCAAGTGGGTCATCAGGAGCTACAAAAACCATATCAATGTTATTGTCTTTTGCAAAAGCTACCATCTTTTCTTTATCCATTACAGGAATATCAACAACTTCTGCATCTCTTGAAATACCACCGTTACCTGGAGCACAATAAAGCTTTTCTACCTTATTGCTTTCAAGTAACTTCTTGATTAGGGCATGTTCTCTACCACCGGAACCAACCATTAATATTTTCATTTAAGTCACCTCATTAATGATGGAATAGTCTGATACCTGTAAAGCACATTGTCATATTGTACTTATTACAAGTATCAATTACATTATCATCACGAATTGAACCACCAGGCTGTGCAACATACTGAACGCCACTTCTCTTGGCTCTTTCGATATTATCACCAAATGGGAAGAATGCATCACTACCTAGAGAAACACCTGAGAATGTGCTTAACCATTCTTTCTTTTCTTCTCTTGAAAGTGGTTCAGGCTTTTCAGTAAAGAACTGTTCCCATGTGCCGTCAGCTAGTACATCTTCATAATCATCAGAAATATAAACATCAATTGTATTATCTCTGTCAGGTCTTCTAATATCTTCCTTGAAAGGTAGGTTTAGACACTTTGGATGCTGACGAAGGTACCAAATATCTGCCTTATTACCGGCTAGACGAGTACAGTGAATTCTTGACTGCTGACCTGCACCAACACCGATAGCCTGACCGTCCTTTGCATAGCAAACTGAATTTGACTGTGTATATTTTAGAGTGATTAAAGCAATAAGTAAATCTCTCTTTGCTTCTTCAGGAAGTTCCTTATTTTCTGTGATAATATTCTTTGTTAAGAATTCTTCATCAATCTTTAGTTCGTTTCTGCCCTGCTGGAAAGTAACACCAAATACATCCTTATATTCCTGTGGAGCAGGTGTATAGTTAGGATCAATCTTAACAATGTTATAGTTACCACGCTTTTTAGTCTTTAGAATTTCAAGTGCTTCGTCAGTATAACCAGGAGCAATGATACCGTCAGATACTTCTCTCTTTAGCAGTAAAGCAGTTTCCTTATCACATACATCAGAAAGTGCTGCCCAGTCACCGTAAGAACTCATTCTGTCAGCACCTCTGGCCTTTGCATAGGCTGATGCTAATGGTGAAAGTTCTAGGTCATCTACAAAGTAGATTTTCTTTAGTGTATCTGAAAGTTCTGTTGCAACAGCAGCACCTGCAGGAGAAACATGCTTAAATGATGCGGCAGCAGGTAGGCCTGTAGCAGCCTTTAGTTCCTTAACTAACTGCCAACTGTTGAAAGCATCCAAAAAGTTAATATAACCCGGTTTACCGTTTAGAACTTCGATTGGAAGGTCACTATCGTCTTTCATAAAAATTCTTGATGGTTTCTGGTTAGGGTTACAACCATACTTTAGTTCAAGTTCGTGCATAGTAATTCTCCTTATTTATTTTTATTAATAATTCTTGATGTTGCTTTACCTGTTGCAATATCAATATATCTTACGAATAGAGATACTTTGTTATCTTCGTTAAGTGCATTCCATACTTTATTAGTAAATGTATCAATATCATCATTATTAACATCTACAAGGGTTGGTTCGCCTTCATAGCTTGGTAGTGGATTACCGTCATTCATATATGTATGAATAAATCTACCTTTACCTGCTAGTGGGTTTTCATAAGAATAAGTAAATCTTAGTGAAGAATTTGGATCACCGTCATCACTCTTTAGAATAGACATATTCATATCCATTTTGCCATCGTTAATTTCGATAATACCTGAAATTCTTGGTGTATAGTTAGGACCGTCAGGTTCAAACTCTCTAGTGCGAAGTGACTGTTCAAAAGTTTGACCGTCTTTCATTAGGTTGTAAACAGTATCTGTCTGGTCACCATTTGTAACGATAGTCTTGTTACCAAGCACTCTAACAGGTGCATAGATAATTAGTGAAGGGTCTGTTAATTTGCTTTCATCAAAAGCCTGTGTACGGATACCGCCACCTTCTTCAACAAAAACTCTGTTACGGCTGTTTTCACTTCTACCCATAATAAAGTATGTGATTACAGCATTTTTACCGTCAGCAGTTCTGCCAAGCATAATGCCTCTGCCGGGATATGCGTTACTCTGAAGATCTTTCTCAAATGATATTGCTTTCACTATAAAGTACCTCTCATTCTGAAATTATTGTTTTGTTATCTTCTACTTTTATTTTGTCACTGCAAAATAATTCTACTGAAAGTGGAAGTATCTTCCACTCTACATTTTCCATAATTCTTCTTTGTAAAATTTCCGGTGTATCATCATTTTTAACTTCAACAGACTTTTGCATAATGATAGGGCCACCATCACACTCTTCTGTTACAAAGTGAGTTGTTGCACCTGAAATTTTAACACCCTTTTTTAGAGCTTCTTCGTGAACCTTTAGTCCGTAAAAACCTTCACCACAGAAACTTGGGATTAGGGCTGGATGAATATTGATAATTCTGTTTTCAAAGGCTGAAATCACCTTATGTCCTAAGATAGTCATAAAACCGGCTAGGACAACAAGGTCAGCACCTTTGCTCTTTAACAATTCTGTTAAAGCTGAATCATATTCATCAAACGTATCAAAATCTTTTCTTCTGATAACATCAGTATCTATATTATTATTTTTTGCTCTTTCCAGTGCATAGGCATTAGGATTAGAAGAAATTACTGTTGTAATCTTGCCACTTTTGATGATACCTGATTTTTCAGCATCAATAAGTGCCTGTAAATTAGTGCCACCACCGGAAACTAAAACAACTATATTCTTCATTATTCAAAAATAACTCCGTCATTACCTTCAACTAGTTCACCAAGAACTACTGCATCTTCACCATAAGCCTTTAGAATTTCAACTGCCTTATCAGCATTTTCCTTAGCAACTGCAACAATCATACCAATACCCATATTAAATGTATTGAACATATCATGTTCAGGAATGTTACCAACTCTCTGAATTACCTTGAAGATTGGAAGTACAGGAACTGCATCTTTCTTAATCTTAGCAGTTAGACCGTCACTTAACATTCTAGGAATGTTTTCATAGAAACCACCACCGGTAATGTGAGAAATAGCCTTTACATCAACTTTGCTGATTAGGTCTAGGATAGGCTTAACATAAATCTTTGTTGGAGTTAGAAGTGTTTCACCTAGAGGCTTATCTAGTTCAGGGTATTCGTTATGGATTGTGTTTTCATCAATACCAAATACTTTTCTTACCAGTGAGAAACCATTTGAATGAACACCACTTGATGGTAAACCGATAAGTACATCACCGGCTGTTAGTTTACTACCGTCAATGATTTTCTTCTTATCAACAATACCTACTGAGAAACCTGCAACATCATATTCATCAACAGGATAGAAACCAGGCATTTCAGCAGTTTCACCACCAACTAGTGCTGAATAAGACATTTCACAACCATCAGCAATACCTGATACAATTTGTGCTACCTTTTCAGGAACATTCTTTCCAACTGCGATGTAATCTAGGAAAAACATTGGCTTTGCACCACAACATACAACATCATTAACGCACATTGCAACTGCGTCAATACCGATTGTATCGTGCTTATCAAGTAAGAAAGCAAGTTTTAGCTTTGTACCAACACCATCAGTACCACTTACTAGGATTGGTTCTTCCATACCTTTCATATCAGGAGCAAATAGACCACCAAAACCACCGATGCCTGAAACAACACCTGATGTTTTTGTTCTCTTAACATGCTCTTTCATTAATTCAACTGCTTTGTAACCTGCTGTTACATCAACACCTGCATTCTTATAACTTTCTGAAAAACTATTTTTCATAATACACCTCTTATTTGGAAAGTTTTATTTTCTTGCTGAATTTATCAACATAGTTTTCTTTTGGTACCGGACCTGTGTAATTACCTGTGAAACAAGCATCACAAACAGAAATACCGTTTTCGTTAGAGATTTTTCTTAGACTTTCAATACTTAAGAATCCCAAAGAATCTGAACCTACAAAATTCTGTAGTTCCTCAACTGTCATTAGGTTGGCAATCATATTCTTCTCAGTATGTAAATCTGAACCATAATAACAAGAATATTTTAGTGGTGGTGAAGAAATTCTCATATGAACTTCAGCAGCACCTGCCTCTCTAAGCAATTTAACAATGTGACTTGCTGTACTACCATGAACAATTGAGTCATCAATAATAACAACCTTCTTGCCTCTTACCTTATGCTTTAATACATTTAGTCGCATCATTAGTAGTCGTTCTTTCTTAGTATTTTTCATTGAAGAAAGGCTACGACCTATATATTTATTTTTAACAAAAACTGCACTGTAAGGAATACCGGATTCTTCGGCATAACCTTGGGCAGCTTCATTACCTGAGTCAGGAACACCACAAACAAGGTCAGCCTCTACAGGGAAGTCCCTTGCAAGTTCCTTACCGAATTCTTTTCTTACTGCGTGAACAGGACCACAATCAAGGATACTGTCAGGTCTGGCAATATAAACATATTCAAATACGCATAAAGCAGACTTCTTAGGCTTTTCAATCATATATGAATGGAAGCCGTCTTCGTCAATAACAACCATTTCACCCGGTTTAACATGACGAATAAACTGTGCACCGATTGAGTCAAATGCACAACTTTCAGATGCTACAACATAGCTTTGACCCAGTTTACCTACACATAGTGGACGGTAACCATAAGGGTCTCTAACTGCAATTAACTTACTTGGTGAAGTAAGAACAAATGAATAAGCACCTTCAATTTTATTACAAGCATTTTTAACTGCATCTTCAATAGTTTCACTATTTACTCTTTCTGTTGCAATAACATAAGCAATAAGTTCTGCATTTGAGAAAGACTGGAAAATAGCTCCACCCTCTTCAAGGTTCTTTCTAATTTCAGCAAAATTAGTAATTGAACCATTATGACAAATTGCAAGTGAACCTTGAATATATCTAATAACAAGCGGCTGAGAACCGGCTCTGTCAAGTGCTTGATATGGAGTATATCTAACATGAGCAATAGCAATCTTTCCGTCAGTACCCAGTTCTTCCATAGCTTGATTAGTCAGCACTTCTGAAACCATACCAACATCTTTGATTGACTTAAAATTGCCATCATTGTTTACTGCAATACCGGCACTTTCTTGACCACGATGTTGAAGTGCATAAAGGGCATCTCTTGAGATTGAAGCAACATCTACTTCATCATCCATCTTATAGATACCAAACACACCACATTCTTCGTGAACTTTTTCATTATAAAAATCTAGGGAATTATTTTTCAAATTTCATCAACCTTACTCTGAATATCTTTATCCTTAGAAACAACTGTTTCAGCCATTTTCTTTCGGTTATCAACTAACTTCTGTGCTAAAGTTTCATCTGATAGTGCTAACATTTGGATTGCAAGAATTGCAGCATTTGCAGCACCGTTAACAGCAACAGTAGCAACAGGAATACCTGTTGGCATCATAACTGTAGCAAGTAAAGCGTCCATACCGTCAAAACAAGGACCTTTACAAGGAATACCGATAACAGGAAGTGTTGTATTAGCAGCAAGAACACCACCTAAATGAGCAGCCATACCGGCAGCAGCAATAATAACACCAAAGCCATTCTTAATTGCATTCTTAGCAAATTCAGATGCTTCATCAGGTGTTCTGTGAGCAGACATAACATGAACTTCAAAAGGAACTTCGTAATCTTTCAACTGCTTAATAGCTTTTGAAACAATTGGAAAATCGCTATCAGAACCCATAATAATTGCAACTTTTTTCATAATGATCACCTTTCGTTACAAAAATCAGCTAGTAAAAACAAGTGTATTTTTATTAGCTACATAATTTTACTCTTTAATTATATATAAAAATAGAATAAAATTCAATAGATATAGGCGAATTTTTGACACTGTAACACTACATTCTGTGAAATTATATATAATATACTACACAAACATAAAGAATAATGTATCTTAATGTATAATTATGTATGAACAAACTATAAATATAAAAAATAAGCTACCTAAAATAGGTAGCTCCGGTTATTATTTGTTATCGTTAGAGATAATTTCCTTAATAGCAGTTGCAGCAGTTGCAAGTGGCTTAATATCTGATGGGATAATAATCTTTGTAGACTGACCATCGGCAACTTTTTGGAATGTTTCGTAACTCTTTAGTTGTAGTACTTCTTCAATTGGCTTTGCTTCATTTAGAAGTTTTAGAGCATCTGCCTGAGCCTTTTGAACTAGCATAATAGCTTCAGCTTCACCTTGAGCCTCTCTAACCTTTGATTCCTTAATTGCATCAGCTTTTAGGATTGTTGATTCCTTTAGACCTTCTGCCTTTAGGATTTGACTCTTCTTCTCACCTTCAGCTTCAAGAATTTTTGCTCTTCTTTCTCTTTCAGCTTTCATCTGCTTTTCCATTGCATCTTGAATTTCTTTTGGTGGAAGAATATTCTTTAGTTCAACTCTGATTACACGAATACCCCAAGGGTCTGTTGCAGTATCTAGAATTGTACGGATTTTATCATTGATAGTATCTCTTGAAGTTAGAGTTGCATCAAGTTCCAAATCACCGATAATATTTCTTAAAGTTGTAGCAGTTAGATTTTCAATAGCTGACAGTGGTCTTTCAACACCATAAGTATATAACTTAGGGTCAGTAATAGCAAAGTAAACTACTGTATCAATCTGCATAGTAACATTATCTTTTGTAATAACCGGTTGTGGTGGGAAATCTACAACCTGTTCTTTTAGTGAAAGTTTCTTAGCTATACGGTCAACAAATGGTACTTTCAGGTGTAAACCTGTGTTCCATGTTGTTTGGTAAGTACCAAGTCTTTCAATAACATAAGCATGAGCTTGTGGTACGATTTTGATATTCTTTACGATTACGATAATTATTGCAATGATAATTGCTGCAATAATCACTAGCTTTACTATTGGATCCATAATTTACTCCTTTACCGGTGAAACAATTAGTTTTACACCTTTAATATTCTTTACTATAACTACACTATCTGTAGGAATTACTGAGCCGTCATCACTTGTAGCAGACCACACAGAGCCTTTTAGGTTTACAAGTCCTACACCTAGAGTGTTATTAATTTCTTCTTTTACTACACCTTTCATTCCAATATATCTATCGGAATTAGTCGGTAATTTCTTGGTTCTTGTGATTTTCTTTACAATAGGTTTTGTGGCTATTAGTGTTGCAACAGAAATAACTATAAACAGAATTATTTGTAACCAAATATTATCAGGTACGAAAATTGAAACTATTGCAGAAACAACTGCTCCCAAAACAAACCATATAGACACAAGCTGATAAGTTACACCCTCAATAATAGCCATAAAGAGTGCTATACCAAACCATATATAAGGCATCATTTCCAATTTGACAACCTCCTTTTAGAAAATTATATCACAAGTAAAATAGTCGAGTCAACAAAAAACACTACACATTTCATATATTTTGTGTTATAATAATTATAGAACTTACGGAAGAAGGTGACTCTATGTCCTTTGATACATTTGATGAAGGAATTAATCCCGGTGGAATGAGAAGTAAGAATGAAATTAGAATACTGATTTGTTATTTAATTAAGTCTGTGAAAGCTCCGGTTAGCAAAGAATTGATTTTGGAGTCACTACAAAAAGATGGACTTGCTAATTACTTTGAAGCTAGTGCTTGTTTTGATGATTTAGTCAAAAACAGACATATTACTGTTAATGGCAACAACAAATACACACTTACAGAAGATGGTATGATGATTGCCACTCAGCTTGAGGATTCCTTGGCTTATACAGTAAAGGAAAAGGCCTTTCACTGTGTAATGATGTTACTTGAAAAAGAAAAGACTGAAAGAGAAAACAAGGTTGAAATTGTTAAAAATGAAAGAGGATACAATGTAAAATGCTCTATCACAAGTGAGGGGCTGACTATTCTTTCTCTTGAATTCTATGTTCCGGACTATGAACAAGCAAAGTTAGTTAAGAAGAACTTTAGGAAAAATCCGGAATTACTATATAAGACTACAATTTCAGTATTGTCAAAACAGAAGGATTTATTAACCGACACACTAAAAGACCTAGAAATGTTGTCATAACAAATTTAGGAAAAGTAAAAGTGCTACTGCCGGAACTCCACCACCTGCCGAAACTCCAACAGTAAACATACTGATTGGTATATGTACCTGGGTTATTACAGAGGTTACATTTACTAAAAACAGTGCAGAAAGCCCTATAATCATACTACCAAAAGCCCTTAATAAGGGCTTTTTATTTTTGCCTAATTTATGTAAAACAGCAAGAATAATTAAGATAATAACAAGCATAGAAAGTAGATAATAGTCCATAAAATCACCACAAAATAAAAAATACCGATGGAACTTGTCCATCGGTAAATTATATGCATTGTATTACTCGCTTATTACTTAAAGTTAGCAATAATATCAAGAACAATAACAAATACTACGAAGCCTGCTGCAAATACCTTTGTCCATCTTGATAGGAATGAATCCCAACTTCTTGCCTTGTTCTTAGAGAAGAAAGAATCAGCTGCACCGGTAATAACACCTAGACCCTGCTGGTTGCCTTCCTGTAGAACAACAACTAGGATAATTAGTACGCAAAATAGAATAAGTAATGCACCAAGGATATAACTAACTACGCCCATTTCAATTCACCTTTCATTAGAATTAATCAGTCTTTTATTAGATGATAACACAAAACCATTTAAAAATCAAGTATAATTTTTCATTTTAACCTTATAAAATAGAAAGTTGTTCGTTGCCACTATCTTCTTCAGTTAAAAATGCACCTAAAGCCGGTAGTGTTTTGGTTCTGTATCGTGATGGCTTTGAGAAAAAGCCATCAGTATATTCTTCTAGTTTTTCAAGGTACTGACCTTTTTTCATTCGCATTACAGCGACACCTTGAGTATTCTTTGTATTCTTTAAGCTTATTACACCAGTATGGATAAGCAGAACTCTGCCACCTGATGAAGTTAACATTAATTCCTTATCTTCATCAAGCCACATTACATCAGAAAGTGGTGACTTATCTGAATAAGCACTAACAAGTTTCTTACGGTTAGTCTTTGTATAATAAGCATTCATAGGTACTTTTGCAAGTTTACCGTTTTCAAATGCAAATACAAACATACCATTGTAGTCCTTTGTAACAAACATTTTCAGTGGGACTTCTCCTTCATCCATTTGAAGTTTAGCCGGTACATAATCACCCAGTACACTTGCCTTTGTATCATCAAAGTCTGAGGCTTTGCTCTTATAAACCTGACACTTATTAGTAAAGAATAACAGTTCAGCAGTATTGGTAGACTCATAGTGCTGAATCATCATATCCCCTTCTTTTAGCTTTTGTTCACTGCTCATACGAAGTGACTGAGGAGTAATTTTCTTGAAATAACCCTCTTTACTAAAGAATAGGTTTACAGGATAATCAGGTACTTCTTCAACATATGACTCATTGCTTTCATCAACATTGTATAGTAATTCGGAAACTCTGTCTTTGCCGTATTTATCAGCAACATTCTTTAGTTCCTTAACTATGATAGTCTTTACTCTCTGTTTACTTGCTAAAATTGCTTCCAGCTCTGCAATATCCTTTTCAAGACTTTCGATTTCTTCAATTCTCTTTAGGATATATTCTTTATTTAAATGTCTTAGTTTAATTTCTGCAACATATTCAGCCTGAGTTTCATCAATGCCGAAACCTATCATTAGGTTAGGTACAACTTCACTTTCTTCTTCAGTTCCTCTGACAATTTTTACTGCCTTATCAATATCAAGTAAAATTGCCTTTAGACCTTTTAGAAGATGAAGTTTCTCTTGCTTTTTGTTTAAATCAAAATATGTTCTTCTTCTTACACATTCAACTCTAAATGCTATCCATTCATTAAGAAGTTCTCTAACACCCATTACTCTTGGTACACCGGCTATTAGCACATTAAAGTTACAACTAAAACTATCCTGTAATGTTGTAAGTTTAAATAACTTCATCATTAGCTTTTCAGGGTCAGTACCACGCTTTAGGTCGATTGTGATTTTTAGACCGTCAAGACCTGTTTCATCACGAATATCGGCAACTTCCTTAACTTTGCCTTGCTTAGACAAATCAATAATTTTTTCAATAATTACTTCACAAGAAGTTGATGGTGGAATTGAGAAAATATCAATACAGTTATTTGCTTTATCATACTGATACTTTGCTCTAACCTTGATACCACCACGACCGGTTTCATAAATTTTCTTAATGGCACTTTCGTCATAGATAATCTGTCCACCACCAATAAAGTCGGGTGCAGGTAAGGTTGACATAATGTCATGGTCTTTATCACGAATAAGTGCTGCTGTAGTTTCACAAACTTCACGCAAGTTAAATGAACAAATGTTAGACGCCATACCTACGGCAATACCTGTATTTGCATTAACCAGTACAGATGGAAAAGTTGCCGGTAAAAGTGAAGGCTCTTTCATTGTATTATCGTAGTTATCTACAAAGTCAACTGTATCTTTATCAATATCCTTAAAAAGTTCATTACAGATTGGGTCAAGTTTTGCTTCAGTATATCTTGATGCAGCCCATGCCATATCTCTGCTGTAGAACTTACCGAAGTTACCCTTTGAGTCAACATATGGATGTAAAAGTGCTTCATAACCTCTTGACAGTCTAACCATTGTATCATAGATAGCTGAGTCACCATGAGGATTAAGTTTCATTGTTGCACCAACAATGTTGGCTGACTTTGTTCTCTTACCTGTTAAAAGTCCCATTTTGTACATTGTGTAAAGTAGCTTTCTATGAGATGGCTTAAATCCGTCAATTTCAGGAATTGCTCTGGACATAATAACACTCATTGCATAAGGCATATAGTTTTCTTCAATAGTTGATGCAATCTTTTGCTCTACTACTTCACCTGCACCGTCAATTACACCGTCAATCTTAGGTAATTGAGGAGCTTTTGGCTCTTTCTTCTTTCTTGCCACAGTAACTCACCTCCTTAACTTAAATCTAAGTTATCTACATATTCAGCACCATGGTTTACAATATAGTCTTTTCTACCTTGTAAATTGTCACCTAGTAGAATATCAAACATTTCTGCTGTACGCTTTACATCATCCGGCATAACCTTAATAAGTCTTCTTGTTGCCGGATTCATTGTAGTTAGGTTCATCATTTCAGGTTCGTTTTCACCAAGACCTTTACTACGCTGAACGGTAAACTTTTCTTTGCCGATTTCTTTAATATACTTTTCTTTCTCTGCCTCGGTATAAGCAAAATAAACCTTTTTCTTTGTTGTAATTTCGTAAAGAGGTGATTCTGCTATAAATACCTTGCCTTCTTCAATTAGTGTTGGTGTAAGTCTATACACCATAGTAAGTAAAAGTGTTCTAATCTGGAAACCGTCAACATCGGCATCAGTACAAAAAATAATTCGTTTCCATCTTAGTAAATTCATATCAAAAGTAGCTAAGTCCTTATTTGCTTTTGACTTAACTTCAACACCACAACCCAAAACTTTTAGCAAGTCGGTAATAATGTCACTTTTGAAAATTTTATTTAAATCTGCTTTTAGGCAGTTAAGTATCTTACCTCTTATAGGCATAATTGCTTGGAAGTTTGGATCTCTTGCTTGTTTACAAGCACCTAAAGCTGAGTCACCTTCCACTATGAATAATTCTCTTTCAGAATTATCTTTACTTCTGCAGTCAACAAATTTTGCTACTCTGTTTGTCATATCAAGAGAACTTGTTAAGTTCTTCTTAATTCTAACTCTTGTTTTTTCGGCATCTTCTCTACTTCTCTTGTTAATAAGAACCTGATTACAGATTTTCTCTGCTTCAAGTGGTGTTTCGATAAAGTAGATTTCAAGTTCATGACGCAAAAACTCAACCATTGCATCTTGGATACCTTTATTTGTAATAGCCTTTTTAGTTTGGTTTTCGTAAGAAGTCATACTGGAGAAACTGGAGATTACAATTACAAGACAATCTTCTACATCTTCAAAAGTAATTTTCTTTTCGTTCTTAGTATATTTACCGTTATTCTTTAACCATTGGTCAATCTGATATACAAAAGCATTTTTAACTGCCTTTTCAGGTGCACCACCATATTCCAAATAACTTGAGTTGTGGTAATATTCGTGCATAGAAACCTTGTTTGAAAATGCAACTGCAATTGTCATTTTGCATTTATATTCAGGTTTATCTTTTCTGTCACGAACCTTTTGTTCTGTTGACCATGTTTGAGTTGTTGAAAGGCCTTGATCACCTACTACTTCATTTACATAGTCGGTGATACCGTTTTCATACTTAAACTCTGTTACTTCAAACTTACCATTTACTTGGTTTCTGAAAACAAAGTTTACACCTGCATTTACAATTGACTGTTTCTTTATTACATCTAAGAAATAGTCAGCTGTAATATTTATATCTGTGAAAACTTCTAAATCAGGTTTCCACTTGATGATTGTACCGGTATCCTTCTTGTCATATTTTTCTTTATGAAGTCCACCGACATTCTCACCTTTTTCAAAATGAAGGGTAAATTTCTGCCCATCTCTACGGATATTTACATCCATATATTCTGATGAATACTGAGTTGAACAAAGACCTAAACCATTTAAACCTAGAGAAAACTCATAGTTTTCACCGTCATTGTTGTTGTATTTACCACCGGCATACAGTTCACAAAATACTAGTTCCCAGTTATATCTTTCTTCATTCTTGTTGTAATCAACAGGAATACCTCTACCATGGTCCTCAATCTGAATTGAGCCATCGGCAAACTTTGTAACTATTATTTCGTTACCATAGCCTTCTCTAGCTTCATCTATGGAGTTAGAAAGTATTTCAAAGACTGAATGGCAACAGCCCTCTATACCATCAGAACCAAAAATAACAGCAGGTCTTTTTCGTACTCTATCGGCACCTTTTAAAGAACTGATACTGTCATTTCCGTATTCTTGTGTCTTTTTCTTTGCCACTTAATCTTCTCCCTTCAATTTATTGATTTTATCTCTAATATAGGCAGCATGTTCAAATTCAAGCAACTTTGCTGCTGCTTTCATTTCTTTTGTTAACTGCTCTATAAGTTTCTTCTTTTCACCCTTAGTTAGCTTTTTACTGTTAAAGTCTTTTTCTTCTTTACGGGTACTGATTTCCAGAACATCAGCAACCTTTTTCTTAATAGTCTTAGGTGTAATGTTGTGGTCTTTGTTATACTGTTGCTGAATTTCTCTTCTACGGGTAGTTTCTCTTATTGCTGACTCCATAGAAGGTGTTACTGTATCAGCATACATAATAACCTTACCTTCACTGTTTCTTGCTGCTCTGCCTATTGTCTGAATTAAACTGCGTTCTGAACGAAGGAAACCTTCCTTATCAGCATCTAGAATAGCAACTAGAGAAACTTCCGGAATATCAAGTCCTTCACGAAGTAGGTTGATACCAACAAGTACATCAAACTCACCCAAACGCAAGTCCCTAATAATTTCCATTCTTTCAACAGTATCTATATCATGGTGCATATATCGCACCCTAATATCCATTTGTTCAAAATAATCAGTTAAGTCCTCAGCCATTTTCTTGGTTAAGGTTGTAACTAATGTTCTCTCATTTTTTTCTGTTCTGATATTTATTTCAGAAATCAAGTCATCTAGCTGACCTTCAGTTGGTCTTACATCAATTTCAGGGTCAAGCAGACCTGTTGGTCTGATAATTTGTTCTGCAACCACACTACTTTTTTCAAGTTCTAAGTCACCCGGTGTTGCTGACACAAAGCAGACTTGATTTATTCTATCATAAAATTCATCAAAATTTAAAGGACGGTTGTCATAAGCTGATGGTAATCTGAATCCATAATCAATAAGACTTTTCTTTCTTGAAAGGTTACCACCATACATACCTCTAACTTGGGGTAAAGTTACATGGCTTTCATCAACAAAAAGCAGAAAATCTTTCGGAAAATAATCCAGCAAAGTAAATGGGGCTGTACCCTTCTCTAGTCCGGCTAAAACACTTGTATAGTTTTCAATACCGGTACAAAATCCGATTTCTTGGAGCATTTCAATATCGTATCTTGTTCTTTGTTCAAGTCGTTGAGCCTCTAGGAGTTTACCCTCACTTTTGAAATATTCCAGTCTCTCGTCAAGTTCTTTTTCTATTCTTGCAATAGCCGGTTCCATCTTTTCTTTAGGAACAATGTAGTGAGATGCAGGGTAAATTGCAACATGCTTTAGAATAGAATTCAGTTCACCTGTTAGTGGGTTAATTTCGGATATTCTGTCAATTTCATCACCAAAATATTCTACTCTTATAATATAGTCGGAAGAAGCTGCAGGGAAAATTTCTATTGTGTCGCCCTTTACTCTAAATTTATTTCTGGTAAAGTTAATGTCGTTTCTCTCATATTGCAGTTCTACTAACTTTGCAACAAGTTCTTCCATTGGTTTTTCCATTCCCGGTCTAAGGGAAATAACCATATTACGGTAATCTATAGGGTTACCTAAACTATAGATACAAGAAACTGAGGCAACAATAATAACATCTCGTCTTTCGGATAGTGCTAAAGTTGCACTATGTCTGAGTTTGTCGATTTCGTCATTAATGCTACTATCCTTTTCAATATAAGTATCGGTTGATGGCACATAGGCTTCAGGTTGGTAGTAGTCATAGTAGGATACAAAATATTCTACTGCATTATCAGGGAAAAATTCTTTAAACTCTGAGCATAGCTGGGCTGCTAAAGTTTTGTTATGTGCTAAAATCAAAGTAGGTCTGTTTACCTTTTCAATAACATTAGCCATTGTGAAAGTTTTACCTGAACCTGTTACACCTAAAAGTGTTTGTTCTTTGTTGCCGTTTTCGATACTCTTTACTAATGTATCAATAGCTTGTGGCTGGTCACCTGTTGGTTTATATTCAGATTTAAGTTTAAAATCCATAAAACTCAATCATCCTTTAAATAAAAAATACTACCTGTCAGTTCACTTTCGGCAAGTGAAATACAATCATTATCTGCAACTATAATATGGTCAATTAAATGTGAACCTATTAAATCAAGGGTAGTAATTAAATTTTTTGTGATAATTATATCTTCCTTTGATGGAAAAGCCACACCACTTGGGTGATTATGGGCAACTACTGCTGTATGAGCGTTATAATTCATAACAAGTTCAACAATTTTACGAACAGGCATTTCTGAACTTGTGAAAGAACCTCTTGCTACACTGCCAAAGAAAAGTTCTTTGCCCTTTGAATCCATCAACAATAAATATACTTCTTCAGAATCCTTGCCAATATACTTAGGTAAAAAATAATCACCTAAATGTTCCAAATCAATAATCTTATCGGCATTGTTATGTTTATCGCTAATGTAAATACGAGTAAACTCAGGAATCATCTTGATAAGTATTGCAGTATGCTCACTTACTCCACACTCCATAATAGTGTTGATTGGAGAGTCACAAAGAGCAGAAAAAGAGCCAAACTTATTTAACAGTTTATGTGCAATACCGTTTGTATCTTTCCTTGGACAAGCATAGTAAAGTAGCATTTCAAGTTGTTCGTGTTGTTCAAAAATTTCCAAAGTTCCGGCATCAAGAAACTTTTTCTTCATTCTGGAACGATGGTTTGCATGTACATTTTCATTTGCCATATGAATCACCAAAGCATAATTTCTCACAATATTCTACATCATAATAATGTATCACAACATATTGTGATAGGTCAATTATAATTACACAACTGTAATCTTAAATTTATGATTTATTAAATAATTTTCTATATTTTATGGGGATTTTTAAGCATATTAAATTAAAAAATAAGCCATAAAACCTTATACAAGGAATTATGGCTTTTATGATTTATTCACTTATATTCATTAGCATTGACAGATATGAAGTATTGATTGTGTCTTTCATTGAGTAACCTAACTTTAGCAATAGGTTTTCTAATACTTCTAATGATTTTTCTTTTTCAGAATTATTTTCCACTATAATTTCTAATTCCAAATAGTCACCTAAACCCTTAACAGTATCTACACAAGCAGTTACATTATTAAATTTTAGGTACTGTCTTTCCTTTACAAGTGGTGGTACTGACTTAAAGCCTATATTTTCTAAAATTTCCTTAACAATTTTAGAGTTTTTCACTTCAGTTTCAAGTTCTTTTCTTGACATAGAAATATTGTCTAGCTTTGCACCTTTATATGTAATCACCGATTTAGTTTCATTTGTAGATTTATTAAGTACATTTCTTATTCTCAATGCCTCATCAAGTGAAATAAAATCGTGATGTGATGAAGTAAAGTAAGTGTCGGTTTCTATCACTAAACTTGACTTTGTGAAATTTATATTTTCTAATTTATCAATAATTTCTTCTTTACCGGAAATTTTTACTTTTAATTCAACTTCAATACTCATATTACTTTGCCCATGTTACTTTGTCTTTGTCACCTGTATAATCAAACTTACCGTCATTCTTTTCTTCCAATGCTTTTATCATATGATAGGTAAATTCATTATAAGGTGTTTTAATATTCAGTTCTTTTCCCATACGAATTAATGCACCTGAAAACATATCAATTTCTGTATGTCTTTTTGCATCTAAGTCTTGTAATGTGGAATATCTTGCTGAGGCAGGTACTGCACTGCCTCTTTTTGATAGTTCTCCTGACTTATTAATATCAATCCCCTTTGATGTTGCTATAGTTTCAAGTTCATTTCTTAAACCGTCACTAATAGCTTTCATATGGATACTGTCTTCATAACAACCTACACCTGCACCTAAAATCGCTTGTGGTAAATTGTTACACACATTAAGTCTAAACTTTGCCCACATTTCTTCTAATATATAATCGGTATATCTATAGTGAAGTCCTGTGTTGCTAAATAGTTCTTCAACAGCCTTTACTCTTTCACTATAATATGGTTCTTCTGTTTCACCAAAAATTATACCTAGTGTGGTTTCAGGATTAAAGCAGTAACCGTTATTTTCTTTATGAGAAGCAACTTTAATAAATGAATGGATAACATTTTTCTTACCTATTTCTGCTGAAATAATTTCTTCACTGTCAACACCATTCATCAGACTCATAACAACAATATTTTCATTAACTGCACTTGCAATTGTTTTCACTGCACTTGGTAATGAATTATACTTTAATGCTACTATTAATAAATCAATATCCTTTTCTGTTGATGACCACACATTAGGATAATACTTTTCATTATTAATAGTAATACCATTCTTTAGTCTTTCTGCTCTTTCACCCTCAGCTATAACACCAAGTTGGATACTATCTTTCTGTGAAAGTCCCCAAATTACATATGAGCCAACTGCTCCTGCGCCAAGGACTGCTACTTTATTTATTTTCATATTTTTTCAGCCTTATCTTTAATAAACTAAAATTAGTATAAACTTATTTAATAATATGGTCAATAAAAATTATCTGGCAATAAAAAATAAAGTATGATATAATAGCCTAGCAAAAGAAAGAAGGTTAATATGGATTATTCACAAATTTTAGCTAAAGAATTTAACATTAAAGAACAATACGCAACTAATATTATTAGTTTGCTTGATGAGGGAAATACAATTCCGTTTATTGCAAGATACCGTAAAGAAATGCATGGTTCTATGGATGACCAGTTAATAAGAGAATTTTCTGAAAAGTTAGAGTATCTTCGCAACCTTGATAAGCGTAGAGAAGAAATTAGAAACCTTATTAATGAACAAGAAAAGTTAACTGATGAAATTTCTGTTTCACTTGATAAGGCAGTTACACTTAGTGAACTTGAGGATATTTACAGACCATTTAAGCCAAAGAGAAAAACCAGAGCATCTATTGCTAAGGAAAAAGGTCTTGAACCACTTGCTATTGAAATACTTTTACAAGATAGCAAATTTAACCCTAATAAGTCAGCAGAAAAATATGTAAATGCTGAAAAAGGTGTTGAAAGTGTAGAAGATGCTATTAATGGTGCTAAGGACATTATTGCTGAACAGATTTCCGATAATTCAAAAATCAGAAAAACTATCAGAAAAATGCTAAATAACTATGGCACAGTAGTTTCTGTTGCAAGTGATAAAGACAAGGACAGTGTTTATAGGTCATACTACGAATACAGTGAACCTGTAAAGAAAATTGCCGATCACAGACTTCTTGCTATTAACAGAGGTGAGAAAGATGGTTTCTTGAAAGTATCTATTCAATGTGATGATGAAAAGTTTATTGAATATATCAACAATGAAACTATCAACTACAAAAATGACTTATGCAGTGACATTATCAAAGAAGCTGGTGCTGACGCTTATCAGCGACTTATTTTCCCATCTATTGAGAGGGAAATTCGTTCTGCTTTAACTGAAAATGCTTGTGAAAACTCAATGAAGGTTTTTGCAATTAATCTAAAGCAGTTACTAATGCAACCACCTGTAAAAGGTAAAACTGTACTTGGACTTGACCCTGGTTACAGAACAGGTTGTAAGGTTGCAGTTGTAGATGAAACAGGTAAGGTACTTGACACAACAGTTATCTACCCTACTCACGGTGAAATTAAGGTTAAGCAATCTAAGGAAAAAATTATTCAGTTAATCAAGAAATATGATGTAGATATTATTTCTATCGGTAACGGTACTGCAAGTAAAGAAACTGAAATGTTTGCAGTTGATGTTATTAAGGACTGTGGCAAAGATGTTAAGTATATGGTAGTTAGTGAGGCCGGTGCATCGGTTTATTCTGCATCTAAACTTGCTGCTAAAGAACTTCCTGAACTTGACCTTACACTAAGAAGTGCCGTTTCTATTGCAAGGAGAATTCAAGATCCACTTGCTGAACTGGTAAAGATTGAGCCTAAGGCAATTGGTGTTGGTCAATATCAACATGATATGCCACAAAAAAGACTTGCTGAAACACTTGACGGTGTTGTTGAAAACTGTGTTAACTCAGTAGGTGCTGACCTAAATACTGCTTCACCTGCATTACTTTCTAGAGTTGCCGGTCTTAATGCTACTGTATGCAACAACATTGTAAAATACAGAGAAGAAAACGGTGCATTCTCTTCAAGAAGTGAACTAAAGAAAGTACCTAAACTTGGTCCTAAGGCATTTGAGCAATGTGCCGGTTTCCTTAGAGTTGCTGAAAGTAAAAATCCATTTGACAACACAGGTGTTCACCCTGAAAGTTATAGCAACGCAAAAGAACTGCTAAAGACACTTGACTACAGTGACAAAGATATTAAATCCGGTGACTACTCTGATTTATCAGCTAGAGTAAAGAACTTTGGCAGTAAGAAACTTGCTGACATTGTTGAAATCGGATTACCTACACTTGACGATATTGTAAAGGAACTTTCTAAACCGGGTCGTGACCCTAGAGATGAACTTCCTGCACCTATGCTAAGAAGTGATGTACTTGACATTAAGGACTTAAAGGAAGGTATGGAACTTAAGGGCACTGTAAGAAATGTAATTGACTTTGGTGCATTTATTGACATTGGTGTGCATCAAGACGGACTTGTACATATTTCTCAAATCTGTGATAAGTACATTAAGCATCCATCAGAGGTGCTAAAAGTCGGTGACATTGTAAAGGTAAAAATTCTTTCTGTCGAACCTGAAAAGAATAGAATTGCTTTAACTATGAAGTTTTGATTAGTGTTGTCAATTTACTTGTGGGTCAAGAAAAAATTTTTATGCAAAAAATATCATTAAAAGACTAAGAAACTGCTAAAATCTAGCAGTTTCTTTTATTATGTAATAATATTATTTAATTAGATAATGCCGATTAACCTATATATTTGTTAACAACTTTACCGTTACTATCTACTTTTTTAGGGAAAGAAGTACATACTCTCCACTGGGCATCGGTTTTAAAACCGGTGTCATAACCGATGCCCTTATATGTGTACTAAAGTTAATTTGACTAAGCAAATTAACTTTAGTTCTATAGGGTACGACTATTGTTTATTTGAATAGTCGTACTTAATTTTTACTGCTTTTACATCTGACCAAGGACTATACTGAGGATAATAATAACTAGCAAAAGTTATTTGTGAATATTTTACATTTCTACTATTATAAGGTTCAACATCATAAGTTACACCATGGGTTTTTAATCTACATCTAAAATAATATGTTTTTCCTTTTTTCAAACTTGTCAAATACTCATTTGAAGTAAAAGTTTTATATTTCTTAAATTTTGTTGTTTCACTATATTGAACAATAAATTTTTCTTTTGCTCCCTCATACAGAACATTATCATAATAAGCAGTAACACCATATTTTTCTTGTGTTACTACAACTTTAGGCTTTGTAGGTTTAATATAATAATCTAAGTAAGAAACACCATAGAATTTACCTTTACCAATAATCATTGCATATGCTTTACCCGGATTAATATTGTTTACATATTTAACGGTATAATCTCTATTAGGTTTTAGAACCTGTTTACCCCTTTTTATAGTAAACTTAATATTCCTTTCTTTACCGTTAAACCTCATATAACGGTCACCACCGGAAGTTTTATACTTCTTATCAACATTATACTTAAAACCATATGTTCCTAGATAAGCTATATCTCCATAAATATTACCTTTTATAGAATAATCAAGTCCGCATTGTTTTGCATAAGATTCAGCCCTTGAACCACCATCACATACAATCAATGAATTAAAATCATAAGTTACATTATACATACTAGCGTTATGTTTTACATAACCATACAAACCTTTAATATATGTTATTGTCTTTGGTATTTTGATTTTTCTGAACTGAAAACCCCATCCTTTATCCTCTAACACTAACTTTTTTACTATGTGTCCGTTAAGTTTAGATGGTATTTTCCAATATTTAACTGCATAATCATGGTTATTTCTTTCGTAAGTTGGACCATAATAATTTATTACTGTCGCATAACCGTTTTTATCTAATGTATAGCAACAATTATTACTTTTATACATCTTTGACTTTGCACTAACTGTAGGTACTATAGATACTACAGAAATAGCCATTACCAATGTTAACAACAATGCTAATAATTTTTTCATAAAATCGACCTCCTCTATTTGTTAACAACTTTACCGTTACTATCTACTTTTTTAGGGAAAGAAGTACAAATTTTCCATTCGTTCTCCTCTAAAATGTCCGAACTGTAATTGGCTTTTATAGCATAATTTTTGAAATCCCACAATTTAACACTTGTTCCTGCATCATTAACAGAAGGCTTGAAAACATATATATCAGGTGTTTTATATCCTTCAATCCCTACTTGATCACAAGCAAGATAAGCTTCTTCAAAACGACGGTTATAAAAATTAGAATTATCTTCATAAACACTACAAATATCATTTATTCTTGTTCCGCTATAATATCCATCAGAAAATTTTTTAATATCCCTAAACTCAACAACCCCATAACTAACTGCTGTTTTTAGATGTTGTCGAAAACGATATTTTTTATCAACAGTATTTGTTTGACAAGCATCTATAATATTTTGTTTTAATTGATTAGATACGTTAAATGATTTTGCATTTATAAATAAATCTTTATTTAAACCATATTTTTTCTGAAAGTCAAACTCAAATTTATCTTTATAGTAAGAGACTGGAACTTGTGTTCTATGTGCATATGTATCTCCAATCATATGAAAACACATGCCAATAGCTTTATATAAAGAATGTGTTTTGGAAGAATTTTCTTTACCATTTCTTAGATTGGTTTTAAAATCAAGAGTATCAATTATTGCGAGACTATCTATCAATTCATCAATTGTATTTTTTGTAGTTTTGCTAGAATAACAAGATAATTTACTGGCATATTCTTTAGTTTCAGCACCAATTGCTTTTAAAGTTTTGCTATTTCCGTATTTTTTTAGTAAACAAACAAATCGCCACGCACACTTAAAATTAGCAACATAATTTCCTCCACCGTGAAATGCTGAAATTTTTTTAAATGAAACATAACTACTATTTGAATTAAACTTATATAATTGTGTTTTATCGGGTGCCTTTGCACCTGATGCAATTAATTCTACGTAATTATCGTTACTTATATCTAAAAAGTTAGCACCTTCCTTAGACATATTAGCATGATCCTTTTGAAACCACAAACCTTTTACATAACCATCAGTGTTATATTCTTCTATGTCATCAGGATTTGTATACTCTGGTGTATTTTTATTCTCGGAATAATTTTTTGCAAAATCATCATAAATAGACAATGCATATTTTCCATCAACTGCACCGGTTACAATACCATTATCACTAATTTTCTTTGAAGACTTTAAGATTAAATCCTTTACAAAATCAGGAGATTTTGATTTATCTTTTTCAAGAATTAAGGAAGCAATACCTGTTACTTGTGCCGTTGCAATACTTGTACCATCTGAGCCGTTTATTGTACCAAAAATACCGGTTGATTCAATATTTTCACCCGGTGCTATAACATCAAGATTTTCATCAATTGAGGTAAATTCTGATATTTCACCACTTGCACTTTGTGAACCAACAGAAATAACTTCAGGATACGCTGCAGGATATTGAACCCCTTTTTCTTTGTCATTACCAGAAGCTGCAACTAGTACAATACCTTTATCATGTGCAGCTTTAATAGCAGTTCTAAGTACACTGGAATTTGTATTAGTACCAAAACTCATATTGATAATATCCATATGGTTATCAATACCCCAATAAATTCCCTGTATAATTCTACTAAGTGGTGCTTGTATATTATCATCCAAAGCTCTAACTGAGTATAAATCAACATTAGGGTTTACACCGATAATTCCCTTGCCGTTATCTTTTGCACAAATAACTCCAGCCATACCTGTTCCATGTTGACTATAATCCTCATAAAGTGGATTTATTCCTATATCATCCTCAATTAAATTTTCACGATACTTTACATTTATATCATCAGACCAAGAGACACCACTATCAAGTAATTCTACCTTTACTTTTTCGCTAGGGGATACACTTTTTTCATCATCTACTCCCAATGATTGTAAATTCCATTGATTTAGTTCATTGGTGTTTACTTCCTTGAATAAACAATCTAACACATCAACTTCATCAGAATTTGTATCATCTGTACTACCTGATAATAAGATGTCCTTTTCTACACTTACAACACCGTCAATACTATTCAATTGAGACAATTCACTTGTATCAATTGCCATTTTTGAGATAGTATCCTTATTACTTATCTTCATTAATTCTTCACAATCATTAGAAATTTCATTAGCCTCTTCTAATGCTTTTTCATTATTTGTAACAACTATATAGTCAGTTGCATTATTTTTCTTATCTGTTTCATCGGCAATGAAATTTGTTGTTAAAGTTGTACCTACTATCATTGTCGTAACTAACATTAAACTAATTAATTTTTTTAATTTAATCAAAACACTCACCTCGATTATATATTTTTTGATTATATTAAACTAACTTTCGCATTGGACTACCCTCTCATATAATTATTATGTATTTCACATAATAATTATAATATATTTACAATTAAACTGGTTATCTTTAATAAAAGAATAACATACAATGTTATAAAATTCAATATTTTCGTTTTAAAAATAGTAAACAAACTTCACTGTATATATTTGGTTATTTTGTACACATATTCAGTATCGTTAGATACTGTATCTTCTATATATAACACAAATTACAGTTTCAAAAGGTTACATAATTATTGAAGATTTTTTATATTTGGTATATTTATACGATTAATAAATTGATGATTTATACAAACTAACCAATAAATTTATTAAAGTAAAAAAAAATAAGGGTAGTTCAAATGAACCACCCAAAATAATTATTTACACTTTTTATTACAATTTTGGCAACCACAATTGCAACAGCCTTTGCCCTTTTTCTTTCTACTTCTCATAGAGTAAATTGCAAGGGCTACTGCAACAATGACTAAAGCTAAAATTAAATAATCCCAAAAATTTAAACTACTAAGAAAATCCATACTACACCATTCCTACTGCTGAACCTATTAAGTGGACTATGAATGCTACTACCCAAGCAATAACACACTGCCACAAGGCAACACCTATTGCCCACTTACCGCCCAGTTCTCTCTTTACTGATGCAATAGCTGCAACACAAGGAGAATATAGCAAACTAAATACAAGTAGTGATGATGCTGCAAGTGGTGTTAATACTGATGCAATGTTGCCACTAAATAGGACTTGTAATGTTGATACTACACTTTCCTTAGCCATAATACCTGAGATTAATGAAGTACAAATTCTCCAATCTCCAAGTCCTAATGGTGCAAATATTGGTGAGATAAAACCTGAGATGGAAGCTAACATACTATCTGCTGAATTTGTCACCATATTAAAGTGAATATCAAAACTCTGTAAGAACCAAACAACTATTGTTGCTATTAGAATAATTGAAAATGCTCTTTGTAAAAAGTCCTTTGCTTTTTCCCACAATAGTTGAACAACATTCTTTGCACCGGGTAGTCGGTAGTTTGGTAATTCCATAACAAATGGTACTGCCTCACCTTTGAACAATGTACCTTTATATAGAAAGGCGATTAGGATACCGATTACTATACCCAGCACATACAATCCTGACATTATCAGTCCACCCTGTTTAGGGAAAAATGAACTGACAAAAAATGAATAGATAGGTAACTTTGCAGTACAACTCATAAATGGAGTTAGCAGAATTGTCATCTTTCTATCTCTTTCGGATGTTAAAGTTCTTGTTGCCATAACTGCCGGTACTGTACAACCAAAACCTATTAGCATTGGAACAATACTTCTACCGGACAGACCGATTTTTCTCAGCAATTTATCCATTACAAATGCTACTCTTGCTATGTAACCACTGTCCTCCATTAATGATAAGAAGAAAAACAGTGTTACGATTATAGGTAAGAAACTTAACACACTACCTACACCATTAAATATACCGTCTATTACAAGGCTATGTATTGTGTCATTTACATGGGCTGAGGTTAGGGCATTATCTGTTATTGTGGTTAATGAGTCAATACCCATTTCCAATAAAGTTTGAAGTCCTGCACCTATTACATTAAATGTTAGGTAAAAGACTAAAACCATTATTGCAATAAAACAAGGAATTGCAGTATATTTACCTGTTAGAATTTTATCTATCTTTTCACTTCTGACTCTCTCTTTACTTTGTTTAGGCTTGATAACTGTATCTTCACAAAGTTTTTCGATAAATTCAAAACGCATATCAGCTATTGAGGCATTTCTGTCAAGTTGTCTTTCTGTTTCAAGTTGCTGAACAATATGCTCAAGCATTTCCATTTCGTTTTCATCAAGGTTCAACTTATCAAGAATTAGATGGTCACCCTCTATTGCCTTAGTAGCTGCAAACCTTACAGGAATATCTGCTTGTTCTGCATGGTCCTCTATTAAGTGAATTACTGCGTGAATACAACGATGTACTGCTCCGTTATGGTCATTTTTGTCACAAAAATCCTGACGCAATGGCTTTTCCTGATACTGAGCAATATGAAGTGCGTGTTTGATAAGCTCATCAACACCTTCATTTTTTGCTGCTGAAATTGGAATAACCGGTACACCCAGCATTTTTTCCATTGTATTTACATCAATAGAACCTTGATTACCTGTAACTTCATCCATCATATTAAGGGCTATTACCATTGGAATATCCATTTCAAGAAGTTGCATTGTAAGGTAAAGGTTTCTCTCAATATTAGTAGCATCTACAATATTGATAATAGCCTTTGGCTTTTCGTCAAGGACAAAATTTCTTGAAACAATTTCTTCACTACTATACGGTGACATTGAGTAAATTCCCGGTAGGTCAGTTACATTTGTGTTGGGATAGCCTTTGATTGAGCCATCCTTTCTGTCAACAGTTACACCGGGAAAGTTACCAACATGCTGATTTGAACCGGTAATTTGGTTGAACAAAGTTGTCTTGCCACAGTTTTGGTTGCCAACCAAAGCATATGTAAGGGTTGTTCCTTCCGGCAAAGGGTTGCCATCTCCCTTTGAATGGAATTTACCTTCTTCACCAAGACCGGGATGCTCAGTATCCTTAAACCTATCCACTCTATCGTGACTTCTTGTACGAGATTTGATAGGTTCAACCTGAATTTTATCGGCATCTGCTAATCTTAAAGTCAGTTCATACCCATGAACCTGAAGTTCCATAGGGTCACCCATTGGTGCAAATTTCACAACAGTTACTTCTGCATTAGGAATCATACCCATATCAAGAAAATGTTGTCGCAATGCACCCTCACCACCAACTGATGTTATGATGGCACTTTCGCCTATATTCAATTCTTTTAAGGTCATAAATTAAATTATCCTTCCCTTTTCTCCTAAAATTATAAAAATTTTTGCATACTTTTGAACTCCAAGATTATTATAATACATTTAACTACATAAATCTACAATATCTGCACATATGATGAAAATTTCATGAATAACCAAAGTAATACTACTTATAATAGATTACTGTAGTGAATAATTGTTAAAAGTAATAGACAAAATGTTAAAGATATGTTAGTTATTATACAAATATAATCAAAGGTCAGAAATTTATAGTATTTTACTAGTTATTTGCTTGACGATAATGCTTAATTATGCTAGAATATTTAGGAACATAGGATTACAGTTTATGCTGAATAACTATAGCATTGGACTGAAAAATACAATTTCTATGTAAAAATTCAAGAAAAAGAAAGGTTGATACTGAAATGGCAAAGATTGATTTAACTAAGTATGGTATTACCGGTACTACTGAAATTATCCACAATCCTTCCTACGAAGAACTATTCAACGAAGAAACAAAGCCTGAACTAGAAGGCTATGAAGTTGGTCAGGAAACTGAACTAGGTGCAGTTAATGTAATGACCGGTATTTACACAGGTCGTTCACCTAAAGACAAGTTTATCGTTATGGACGAAAATTCTAAGGACACTGTATGGTGGACTTCTGATGAATACAAGAACGACAACCACCCAGCTACACAGGAAGCATGGGAAGCTGTAAAGGAAATTGCTAAGGAAGAACTTTCTAACAAGAAGCTTTATGTTGTTGACGCATTCTGTGGTGCTAACCATGACACTAGAATGGCAGTTCGTTTCATCGTTGAAGTTGCATGGCAGGCTCACTTTGTAACAAATATGTTCATTAAGCCAACTGCTGAAGAACTAGAAAACTTTGAACCTGACTTTATCGTTTACAACGCATCAAAGGCTAAGGTTGAAAACTATAAGGAACTAGGTCTAAACTCAGAAACAGCTGTTCTATTTAACATCACAAGCCGTGAGCAGGTTATCGTTAACACATGGTACGGTGGTGAAATGAAGAAGGGTATGTTCTCAATGATGAACTACTACCTACCTCTAAAGGGTATTGCTTCAATGCACTGCTCAGCTAATGCTGATATGAACGGTGAAAACACAGCTATCTTCTTCGGTCTATCAGGTACAGGTAAGACAACACTTTCAACAGACCCTAAGAGACTTCTAATCGGTGATGACGAACACGGTTGGGATGACAATGGTGTATTTAACTTTGAAGGTGGTTGCTATGCTAAGGTTATCGACCTTGACAAGGAATCTGAACCAGACATCTACAATGCTATCAGAAGAGATGCTCTACTAGAAAATGTTACTGTTGACGAAAACGGTAAGATTGACTTTGCTGATAAGACAGTTACAGAAAACACTCGTGTTTCTTACCCAATCGACCACATTGAAAACATTGTTCGTCCTGTATCTTCTGCTCCTGCTGCAAAGAATGTAATCTTCCTATCAGCTGATGCATTTGGTGTACTACCTCCAGTTTCTATTCTAACTCCTGAACAGACAAAGTACTACTTCCTATCAGGCTTTACTGCAAAGTTAGCAGGTACTGAAAGAGGTATCACAGAACCAACTCCAACATTCTCTGCTTGTTTCGGTCAGGCTTTCCTAGAACTTCACCCAACAAAGTATGCTGAAGAACTAGTTAAGAAGATGGAAAAGAGTGGTGCTAAGGCTTACCTAGTTAACACAGGTTGGAACGGCACTGGTAAGAGAATTTCTATTAAGGATACAAGAGGTATCATTGATGCTATCCTTGATGGTTCTATTACAAAGGCTCCTACAAAGACTATCCCTCACTTCAACTTTGAAGTTCCTACAGAACTACCAGGTGTTGACCCAGCTATCCTAGATCCTAGAGACACATATGCTGATGTTAACGAATGGGAAACAAAGGCTAAGGATCTTGCTTCAAGATTTGTTAAGAACTTTGCTAAGTATGAAGGTAATGAAGCAGGTAAGGCTCTAGTATCTGCAGGTCCTACAGTAGAATAATTTTAGTCTTAACTAACTTTATAATTCATAAATTTAGGGTGTACTCACTGAGTACACCCTTTTTGTTATGCCTATTTTTTTATTAAAAAAGAGCATAAGCAAATGCTTATACTCAATTAGTCTTCAAACTGAAGATTTTTCATTTTTGCATATTGCTTTAAAAGTCCCATTGCTGCATTTCCGGGTGAATCAGGAAACAGGACTTTATGGGCTTTCGTAGCTTTCACCCATTGTGCTGAATTAACTTCTTGTGAAAGTTTCAGTTCACATTTCGGTGAGTATGCCATAAAAGCATGCATAAGTTTGTCACCATCTTCAAACCAATATGTACCACCATAGTGAAGATTATCAAGCTTTATGCCAAGTTCTTCTTCTACTTCTCTATAGGCAGTTTCTTCAGCATTTTCTCCCGGTAAAATATATCCGGCAGTTATTGTGCCATATACTTTGGAAATATAGTCCTGCATACAAACTACAATTTCATCAAATTCGTTATATACCAGAACAATTACACAGCTCTCAAAACTGTCAAACCAATATCTGTTACACTCATAACAAAATGGTACTTCACCATCATCACCTGCCATTTTAGGCTTTAATCCACTGCCACATTGTGGACAATATTTGTACTTCATAAGTCACCTATCATTTCACTAAATTTCAATGATATTTTACTACTTTTGATAGGTAAATACAATATAATGATTACATATAAAATACAAAATATTGGGAAATAAATTTATTATTCTTCATATTCATCATCCCAATCTTCATAATCATATTCATCCTCATATGGGATGTTATCTCTTTTTCTTATTTCTTTTAGTGCAATCATCATTTTTTCTTCAGGTAAATTTTGATTTACTAAATCTAGTACTTCATCTACTCTATTTTCTGTAGTTAGAACACCACCAACTAATTCGTTTATTAGGTCATGAGAATACCTTTCTTCACAGGCAAATATAATTGTGAAAAATTTTCCTTCTGGTGTCATAAATTATTTTCTCCTTTACTTAATTTATTATAAAATTTAAGTAATATGTTTTTATTATTGCAAAAAAACTGTTACCTCATTGGCAAGTTATCTCTAACTCTTATTTTCCTTAATTTTTTCAGCATAGTTTCTTCATCTAAATTTTTTTCTACTAAATTCATCACTTCTCTTATTCTTTCTTCTGATGTGAGTATTCCACCTACTAATACATTTGCTAAATTGTCATAATACCTTTCCAAACATACTCGTATAATCTTCCAGAACATTTCTTGTAAAATCATATTAGCACACTTTCTATATTTTTTTGTAATTAATATCTTTAATATAAATTTAATGCATAACATTCACCATTTATATAATACCACATTAACTGTCCTAAAAATGGAACTTATCTCTTTGGATTACAATATTTTTTTGAAAAATTAATTACAACCGGTTTCTTTTAATATATAATTATCTCAAGAGGTGATTATTATGAAAAAATATTCTAATAATTTATTTTCAATTTCCGTCATAATTCTGATAATTATATCAGCTATTGTTATATTCCTTTTCAACCCTATTAAAGATGGTGACAATCGGCATTACATTTCTGTGAAAAACTATACTGACTATGTATCATATGGAAATTATTTTACTTTTAATTTTAAGGGTAATGCGTGGCATACATACAAAATTGTAATAATTGACATAGATAATTACGATAATATAACTAAAAAATTCACCGGTAAAACAGAGGTTAAAACTGATATTTGGGGACAAGGTACATTTAAACTGAAGCTAATTTCTCGTATTAATGATACTTTATTATGTTACCCTGAGATTTATTATGATGATTTCAAATCCGTTGATGTAGATTGTTTTAATTTTGAATTCACTGTTGAATAGCATTTAAATAATCATATATAATTATCAAAAAGGAGTGATAGCAAAAACTATCACTCCTTGTTTTTATACTTTTCTAATACTTTCAATAATGTAATTAGGATTAATATGAAAATTCTTAAGGTTGATTAAACATACATATGCTGTCTGCCTCCAACAGCCATCTACAATAGTAGAAATTCTAAGGGTTGATTAAACTTGTTACGATAAGCAGAAAGACAAACTTATCTACAATATGGTGCTAGAATATAACCATAGACACGAAATGTTGAACAAGCTATCGGCTTTGCCTTGCTTGTTCAATTCTTTGTAGTGGGTGTTGTACGCACTTGCGGAAGTTTTACCGAAGTTAAGAAACCGGAACACGCTTTGAAACTCTTTATCCGATTTGCTATTACAAAAGGAGTGATTACGCACGGGCTTGAGCTTATGCTTGCTTTATTCAATATTGTTCAAGGTACGATTTCTACCATTATGAACACAGCAGGCTTTGGAAAGCCAAATCAAACCACATTACCTTCGGAAATGATAACCACAATAGAAGATTGCGGATTTTGGAGAGTATTCCTCTGTGGGCGGTAACGCTTATCGGAGGTCTTTTCATAACCATGTTATCTTTTATTATGATAATGACCGTGTACGGAAGATTTTTTAAGCTATATATGTATACAGCTCTTGCTCCTATTCCTTTATCCACTTTTGCCAGCGAGTCATCGCAAAATGTATGAAAGAGTTTTATAAAGAGCTATTGTTCGTGTTGCTTGAAGGTGCGGTAATTGTACTTACCTACATTATATTCTCCCTGTTTGCCTCATCGCCACCGGTTGTTGATGCAAATGCGGCAGCAGTTACTCAGGTGTGGTCTTATGTCGGAGAATTGGTGTTCAATATGCTTGTTCTCGTTGGTGCAATCAAAATGAGTGATCGTATCATTCGTGAAACGATGGGCTTGTAATTTGATTTTTTCATATAATTGTTCTATAATATACTTGTTTGATTTACATTTGATAAAGCGAGCGTATATCAAACGTAAATCACTCCTGTCGTGGAAAAACGATTTGCAAGATTCACTACTGATGAAAAATTGCTCGTATTTCAGCAGTAAGGTTCAAAAAGGGTTCTAGGTAACCGACCGTTTCATTATGCAATCATTGTTAAAAACTGCTACGAAGAAAGGAGGTAAACACTATGGCTCGAAACAAGGGCGTGTCGGGTAAAACCCACACTAAACAACAGTTAGACGATTATGCAAATCAGCATAATCCTAACAACAAAGCATACAAAGCCAAAGTAACAAACCGAAAACAAATTAAGAAACAAAAGGGTAAAGAACATCCTGATTATGTTGCTGATTTTGATTGGATGTGTTTTAGCAAAGGTCCGTATGAATTTGATTAAAAACTGAATATGCTTTGAGTGGAAACATCAATCAGAAATGGTTGATGTTTTTCTTTTTGCAAGAAAGGATTATTATGGAAGTTAAAATTAACCGAGAAATACGAAATTACACAGAGTCAATGTTCTTTGGACTGTCGTTAAGACAGTTCATTTTTTCTGTCCTTGCCTGCGGTGTTGTGGTAGGATTGTATTTCCTGTTGAAACCACATTTAGGAACAGAAACAGTATCGTGGTTTTGTATATTGGAAGCAGCACCCTTTGCGGCTCTCGGTTTTGTGAAATACAACGGAATGACCACTGAAAAGTTTTTATGGGCTTTTATTAAGTCGGAATTTCTTATTCCTAAGAAACTCGTCTTTCATTCCACTAATACTTACTACGAACTGATGAAACCAATTATTGAAAATAAACAGAAGGAGGCATATAAGAACAATGATTAAAACACTTTCAAACCTGTTCAAGCAGGATAAAGAAAAGTTTGTAGTGCCAAAGGGAGTGCAGGATTGTATTCCCATTTACGCTATCTACGATGACGGTATTTTTAGAGTCGGCAGAGATAAATATTCAAAAACCTTTAAGTTTACGGATATTAACTATGATGTTGCAAGTCGTGAAGATAAGGAAGCTATGTTCCTTGAATATTCCGAACTGCTTAACTCTTTGGATAGCGGTGCTACAACAAAACTCACTATCAACAACAGACGGCTAAACCGTTTGGATTTTGAAAAAACTATACTTATTCCCGAAGCCGGAGATAAGCTGGATATGTATCGAGAAGAATACAACAAAATGCTTCTTGATAAGGCTACCGGTGCCAATGTCACCGTTCATGATAAATATGTCACTATCTCTATCAATAAAAAGAGTGTGGAGGATGCAAGAACATATTTTGCTCGTGTGGGTGCTGACTTGATTGCACACTTTGCAAGACTGGGCAGCAAATGTGTTGAACTTGAAACTGACGAGCGACTTCGCATCGTTCACGATTTTTACAGAGTCGGAGAGGAAACTTCATATCACTTTGATATTAAAGAAACCCGCAAAAAGGGACACGATTTCAAGGACTGTGTTTGTCCCGATTCTTTGAAGTTTGAAAAGGACTATTTAAAGATAGGCGACCGTTGCGGTCGAGTGCTTTTCCTCAGAGAATACGCTTCATATATTAAGGATGATATGATTACCGAACTTACAGATATGAACCACAATCTTATGATGTCTATTGATATTGTTTCCGTTTCGACAGATGAGGCGGTAAGAGAAGCTGAGAGCCGACTTCCCGGTGTTGAAACCAATATTACCAACTGGCAAAGAAAGCAGAATGTAAATAACAACTTTTCTGCCACAATTCCTTACGATATGGAACAACAGAAGAAAGAAATGAAAGAATTTCTTGATGACCTTACTACTCGTGATCAGCGAATGATGTTCGCTGTACTCACATTAGTTCATACTGTGGATAGTAAAAAACAACTGGATAACGATACCGAAGCGTTGCTTACCGTTGCAGACAGAATTTGTGCCAGCTTGCCATTCTTAAATATCAGCAGTTGGACGGCTTAAATACTGCAATACCGTTTGCAAACAAGTTCCCAAAAAATACGAAACTTTATAAGCTAATGACAACTAAACCGGGCGAGAGTGTGTAATCCTTGACCATTTATTATGAAAGGACAATTAACTATGAACAAGAAAATATATATTGCTGTTATCTGGATCTATGTCAATACTTTGGACACAAAAAGTTGAACTTTTCTCCCAGCATAACATATGCCGAGAGAATTATTTCTTAGGCTGCTAGAGCCTCATCTTCAACCTGTTGTGGTGTCTTGTAATCAAGAGCACTATGGCGCTTTTTTCGGTTGTAGAATGACTCTATATATTCAAAGAGTGCTGATTTAGCCTCCTCAAATGTGTAATATGTAGTTGTATATACTTCTTCCTTTTTTAATACAGAATGGAAGGATTCGATGCAGGCATTATCATAGGGGTTACCCCTCCTGATGAATGAATGTAACATTCCCTGATCCTGTAAGTATTTCTCGAATTCTTCACTGGTATACTGGCTTCCTAGATCACTATGAAGCACTATTCCCGTTGTATCAGGGATATTAAGGCATGTATTCTTTATCATCCGGAACTGCTCCCTGATTCTTTTGGTATTGATACTTTTTTACAACAATGCTTTTTATTTCAAGCTTTTTCATATGACGTTGAACACGTTTTACTGAGCAAGGGATATTTCTATCATTAAGTTCTCTATGGATCTTAATTGCTCCGTAACGTTTCTTAAATTCGTTATATATTGATAATACTTCATTGCTGAATTCCTTATAGTCCTGTTCTCTTTTTGAAGGAATATGATTTAATGCAGCATAGTAAGTGCTTCTGGGAAATTTAAGTGCAAAGCACATCTGCTTTACAGTATACTTGTCTAAGTTAGCTTGAATAAAGGACACGTATTCAGTTATTGATTTTTGGCGAATATGGCAGTAGCTTTTTTTAATATTTTATTCTCAATTTCAAGGTCTTTCATTTTTTTCTGAAGAGCCTTGTATTCCTTTAAAGAAATAGTCTCTTTCTCTGTAGTAATTACTGGAGCAAGATTTTTAATCCATGTAGAGACTGTGCCTTTTGAAATGCATATTCGTTACTTAGTTCAGTTACACCTTTGCCAGCTTTACAATGCAGATCAACAATCTGCTGTTTAAACTCTGGGGTGTATGATTTTTGATTTTTAGCCATTATGTTAAACTCCTTTTTCTATAAGTATAGCTTGTTCAACATTTCGTATCTATGGTTATATTCTAGCACCAAATCCAGTTTGGATAGATTTATAGAGTTTCACCTTCAGTTTTGATAACCTTAATAAATGACTTTAAAATCCAGTTTGGATAGATTTATAGGTTTATAAAAAGCTCGCTTGGGATGTTGAACACCCATTTAAAATCCAGTTTGGATAGATTTATAGAGTTCCTCAAAAGTAATAACATCATCTTTACGACTTCTTTAAAATCCAGTTTGGATAGATTTATAGCTTTTATTCCACATATATTCAGCCAACTCTGCATAATTTAAAATCCAGTTTGGATAGATTTATAGTTGAAGTCACTAGGAACTGTTACAGATACAGTTGATATTTAAAATCCAGTTTGGATAGATTTATAGGTAACAAAGCAGTTAACTAAAACAGATAACAATATCTTTAAAATCCAGTTTGGATAGATTTATAGAATTGTCTAATTTAAATTTCATTATTAATTCTCCTTCTTTAAAATCCAGTTTGGATAGATTTATAGTCTTACTGCACTGACTGTGTACATCCATCTGAAAGCTTTAAAATCCAGTTTGGATAGATTTATAGCTGATGTGTTTGTTAAGGACAAAGATAATTTTGTGTCTTTAAAATCCAGTTTGGATAGATTTATAGTAGGCGTCATATCTAAAGCTGAGGCAATCTTTTCTACTTTAAAATCCAGTTTGGATAGATTTATAGCTTTCCTTTCGCATATAGCTTCTCAAAAAATTCAATCTTTAAAATCCAGTTTGGATAGATTTATAGCTCCACTTATTGTTGTACCAAAAGTTTTTATAGCCTCTTTAAAATCCAGTTTGGATAGATTTATAGTGTAACTGCTGAGAAATATGCAACTTCTTGTGAATACTTTAAAATCCAGTTTGGATAGATTTATAGCTGTAAAGTCGGTATTATAAGCATTGTTTTTCTTTCTTTAAAATCCAGTTTGGATAGATTTATAGGCTCCTTGATGTCTTTATAAGTCTGATGCCTTAAATCTTTAAAATCCAGTTTGGATAGATTTATAGACGGAATACCGCCTATTTGTTGTGCAAAATTAGGATCTTTAAAATCCAGTTTGGATAGATTTATAGCGTTAAAGATTTCAAAACGCGTCTTACAGTTTTAACCTTTAAAATCCAGTTTGGATAGATTTATAGCCCTGTTCTTTGCTTACAAGTTCATATTGTTTTTGTCTTTAAAATCCAGTTTGGATAGATTTATAGTATATCTGCCGCCTTGGAAATGTTCATGAGTAAGAACTTTAAAATCCAGTTTGGATAGATTTATAGTTTTTGAAATAGTGTTTAGAAAAGGTGCTTCCTATACTTTAAAATCCAGTTTGGATAGATTTATAGAATAACCGTTCTTGCAGAATGATGGAGTTTGACCCCTTTAAAATCCAGTTTGGATAGATTTATAGTTAGCTGACGGTGACTTCAATAACGGTTCTACTATCTTTAAAATCCAGTTTGGATAGATTTATAGTTATGTTTAGATTAAGTTTCTCAGGCATTTTACCATCTTTAAAATCCAGTTTGGATAGATTTATAGGAGTATGGCAGATATATTCCTTTGCTAGACATTGACTTTAAAATCCAGTTTGGATAGATTTATAGCTAATGATTTGAAGAAAGAGCTACTAGCGTATCAAAACTTTAAAATCCAGTTTGGATAGATTTATAGACAAACGGTGAGTTCTTCTTTTCAATTTCAAACAGCTTTAAAATCCAGTTTGGATAGATTTATAGACACTTGAGGTCGGTACTAATGTTGAATATGCAAAGCTTTAAAATCCAGTTTGGATAGATTTATAGAAACAGATACTAAACTTGGTGCAAGTCATAAGTTTCTTTAAAATCCAGTTTGGATAGATTTATAGGCAGGTTTTGAGAATAGAGATAAAACGATTAGAGAACTTTAAAATCCAGTTTGGATAGATTTATAGTTTCCTAAAGGTAGCAAATATCATAGAATTGTTAACTTTAAAATCCAGTTTGGATAGATTTATAGAATGCAATCCCCAAAGTCCAAATAGTAGCATTTCTTCTTTAAAATCCAGTTTGGATAGATTTATAGCCGTTGATAAAACAGCATAGTATTCATGGGAATTACTGACGTATAAATTGTCTATATATTAAAAATTAAGTACAAATTTTCAAATTATTAAAAAGACAAATTCAAAAATCACCATAAACACTGATAAAAACATGGTTGTCAACCTACATATATTTTAGAATTATTGCAGGTCGACAATTTTTATAACTACAAAAAATTAGAGGTTTTATCCTCTTCGATACCTAAGAAATCTTTACTGAGCCATCTTTCTTCACGAGTATGGAACATAATAACAGAATCCTTATCTTTTCGCACATACTGTGCCAATTCTTTTTTCATAGCAATAGAATTTGCTTTACTAAGGTTGCCTTCAAAAACAGAATTTTGTATATGAGTAAGATATTTCTTGCAAATTTTGAATACCTTAGGAAGTATCTTTCTGCCTTTGTCATCAAATAGAATATCATAAACTAAAATTACATACAAGTATTACCACCACATTTCAAAACCTTTATACTCTTTTTCACCAATTATGTGTTTTATCAATTTGTACAATTCAAGGCGAATTAAAAATTGATAAGACACATTTTTGTTAAGTTCTTTATGGAAAATAGTTGTTTTCAGTTTATTATCAAGTTCGGCCATTATGGTCTTTGATGCTTTTTCTGTAAGTTGAAGTCCATTTAAATCCTTAGCAAAACTATCCTCTGTGATTTGCTTTCTGTTTAATAATGAAAAAATTAAACGGTCGGCAATCAGTGGCTTAAACACCTCAGATACATCAAGTGCTAAAGAAAATCTTCTTGTACCCGGTTGGTGCAAAAAGCTGATTGTTGGGTTAAGCTGAGTCTTATAAATTTCTGACAAAGTCTTGGTATAAACCAAAGTATTGACAAATGAAATAAGACTGTTAATCATATTATCTGCCGGATGATAGACTCTCTTATTAAACTCAACATTTTGGTCAATTATAACATTCCATGCCTTGTAATATTCTTGTCTAATATTACCCTCAACACCCATAAGTTCTTCTATTGTTTTAGTAGTAGAAATATTCTTTCGATTGTTTTCAATATTTCTCATATAAACAGAAACATCTTTACCTCTTCCATTATAGTATCGTAAATTTCGATATATATTGAAAGAGGCAGAATTAATAAATTCTTGAGCAATAGAAAGTCTGTTACTATAATCACTATAAGTCAATGCTTGTTGAATAAGCAACTGACCTGCCAGTTTGCTTTCTTTAGGACAAAAGCTACCTATGTAGAACTGATAGTGATTAAAGAAATGAGCAGTTACTCCATACTTAGAAAATAGACTAAGCAATTTTGAAGTAACTGTCACTTCATTCATCAAATACACTTCTTTTATATTTTCTATGGGCAAGTCTTTTGTTACACCTTCAAAGGTTTTGAACCTAAGAGTATTATCTTTTTGAGTTAAATTCCCTGATGAATAAATATAATAGCTTTCTTGCATTTTGCACCTCAAATACAACACAAATCATAATAGGCACATGATTTGCAAATTTTTAACTTTTCAAATTTTGGTGGCAAATCTAAAGACACTATTCTTACAATATCTTCAACCACCTTTTCAATCTCCATTTCATCAGTATCTGTTAATTCAACATCTATACTTTGTTTTAAAAGTGGAAAATCTATTCTTCCCTTTAGGTCTTTCACTCCCCTTTTCTTTAGATAATACAGATAATACTTAAGTTGTGCAATTCCGGCTTCTTCTACTTTTTTGCTTTTCTTAACTTCATGCAATAGTCTGTGTTCTGAAATATAATCAATATTAATTGTGTTATTAATAAGGATATGTTTCTTTTTGTTTTTGTAGGTAGTTTCATCAATGATTTTTCCTATCTTAACATTTTCATTTTCACTTTCCATTGTCAATTCATTTGAAAAGTACCATAGTTTTCTCTTACACACATAGTAGTAATAAATCTCCATACCTGTTACATCATTTTTGGTCATATTCACCTCAATAAAATGTTATTTCTTTACTTTCATCATCAATAGGCTTTTCAATAAACTCAAAATCTAAACCACTATCAAAAGAATAGTTACAATCTATCACAGGTATTTTTCTATACTTCATATCAACAGAAATTCCACTATCATGCTTTCGGCATCTAAACATAGATATGGAAACAGTAAGTTTTAAAATTTCTTCTGTTGCATTCATTCTTGAGTCCCTATCAACATCTTTGGAATTTATTTTTTCAAGATTTTCATTAATCATATCAACATTTTCATCATAAACGCACTTAGGAATAGCATCCACTCTGTCAATATTACGCAAAGAATCGTTTGAACTATTTAGGTAGTCGTATTCATCTTCATAGTTCTTAAAGAATTTGCAATAATCTTTGTAATAATCTGTATCTTGCACTTTTTCAACAGAAAGATATTTTTCTATTAAAGAATTTTTCTCTTGTTCTGTAAGTACACCCTCAATAGTCACAATTGCATCTTTTGAAAGATTATGAATATCCTTATCAATAAAGCTATCAGCCTTATCTTGCAGTTCAGTAAACACATAGCAATTATAATCAGAAAAATCCTTTTTGCCTTTACGATTAGTTCTGCCAAATCTTTGGAATAATGAAAATAAATCTGATAATTCAGTAATCAAAATATCAAAGTCGATGTCAAGACTAGCCTCAACAACAGAAGTAGAAATCCAAATTTCAGGTTTGTTCATTTCATTAAGTTTTTTCTCTGATGCCCCCATTATTTCTTTTTCCTTTTTCATTCTGTCTTTCTTAATAAAGTTAGCATGAAAAAGATTAATTTCAGCATCAATATTACTCTCAGAAAGTTCCCTGTAAATTCTATTAGCTGTTTTCACCGTGTTGCACACAACTAGGTACTTTTTCACTGTATCTGAATTTGTTTCATTAACAATTTGGATAACATCATCGGTTTTCAATTTATCATCAAAAACTTTTACATTATGTCGTAAAATACCCTCTGATGAAAAATCAGCTAACTGAACATCATCACCAAAAATTTTTAACAATTCTTCCTTTACAAATGGTGGCAAAGTTGCAGTTAACACTGCAACCTTACCTCCCATAATATGTATCATTTTGATAGCATAAATAATAGCTGCAAGAATGTCAGGAGAATACATTTGGATTTCATCAATAATGAATTTTGAGTAGGAAGAAATAGCCAGTTTATACTCATATCCCGGATACTTTAGAACAAAATCAAAAATTTGATCCGGTGTACATACAGTTACAGGCAAACAAAATTGTCTACTTAATTCTTCATAATTAAAGTCATAATCAGTATCTTTATCGTAGGCATCCTTGAGATAATATGACTTCATATCTGAATGAACCAAAGCAACTCTTCTTTTATATAACTCTTCAGCTTCTACATCATTAGCAAGTTTCTTAATTCTAACATACATTGCGTTGATAGCTGTTTTTAGTGGTAAAACAAAGAAACATTTGTTGTCACCACACCATAGAAGTCCTGCTTCAGTCTTACCTCTACCTGTTGGTGCTATCATAATAATATTTTCATCACGATTTGAAATGCAATATTTCTGACAATTATAATATTCATAATGTTCAAATCCACCATTTCGCCATTCTTCTATACTATCCAGAAGAAAATCATTTTTCTTTTCACAGGGAATATCAGCACTGGCACTGTAGTCACATTTGTGCAAAAGACCTTTTAAAAGAACTGCGTATTGCTTTTGTTTATCGTTAAGATTGGTATTGAAAATAGTACCAATCTTTTTAATATTAGCACACATTTTATTATAATCATTTACATTAAAGTTTAATTCAAAAAGGAACTTTTTGATAAGTGGTATTCTTCTATAAAAAATAGTTAGAGGTGATTTTTTATGGTAATGGTGAAACATTATTGAAAATAGAACACCTATATAATCACTACAAACAGTTTTATCAATAAAGAACATTGATAATATCGCATGAGGAACCTCTCTATCATCTTTAAAAGAGAAACCTTTTCTAATCCTTTTTTGAAACATAGAATTGAGCTTTCCGTAATCATGATACTCACATGCAACTAACAAATCACAAAATAATTTATCGGACTTTATATAACCCAATTGTTTCAATAAGAACGCATTTATTATAAGGTTATCTGTATGCATTCTTATACTTTCACTAGGCTTAGCCAAAAAATTTTCATCTTTAATTTGCGAAGTTTTTATTTTTTCTAAATAAAAATTTTTTAATTTATCACAATCCATAAAAATCGCCTATGCAAGAAAAACTGCATATTCCTTTCCATCGCACTTATCAAGATAAATACCATCACATTTACCTTGAATAAATACTAACTTATTATACAAAACGGGAACTCTTTTAAAAATTCTTTTTCTTCTACCCATTTTAAGTTTTTCTACTGTATAATTCTTAGGCAAATAATACTTTGTTCCATTAGCATATATTCCTAAAAAGTCTTCCATTAAACCAATACTTTCGGCATTTTTATTTAACAATTCAATAGGCATATAAAAATCAATATTTGAATCATCAGTGTAATATTCAATATCCCCATCTATTAGTTCAGTTTCAGTACATTCTAAGATTTCAACAAAGTCTTCACCTCTGCCGATGGCAGTTAGGTTATAGATATTATCAAGAATATCTTGCATTGTACTTTCATCACTAGCAATATGAATTACAAGTTCAATATCATAAAGCATTTCATAACGCATCGGTCCAGTTGCCAAAGTTCTGAACTTTGAGTAAGGAATTTTAAATTTGACTTCTTCATATTTTTCGTAGATTTTGCCAATTTTATTAACTCGCTCATCAAAGGCTTCTATTTCTTCCGCAGAAATATTTTTATCTGCTTTCATTTTTTTAACCTTGTCCTCTTGTGACTTTATAATTTCTTTATGCTTTTTGATACGCCGTTCTGTCTTTTTTAAGAATCTATATTCATCCAACAGTTCCTTATTTACTATATCAATTGTGACACCCTTGTCAAAATCATTACCTTTATTTTTTTTGCCAATTGCAACAATTTCATATGCAGTAGAAAGCATTTCCGGGTTAGTCATTTTTACAAGGGTATTTCTGTCATTTTTTGAAGAATTTAAAAAGCAGTTGTTTCTATACAATCTTGTTTTTAGAGAACCGTACTTGCCTTGTATGCTGACCTTCATATCATGATAATCAGTGTATCCACAAGCCTTGTGGATAGCACCGATTACTGTTGAATAAGGTGGTAAAGGATATGTCATTCTGCAATTTACAGTTTCTTCTCGCTTATAGTTTGCACTATTTTGTTTTAAATGAAGTCTAATAGCTTTCATTTTAATTCCACCTTAGTCTGCAAAATAAGCCTTTATATCTTCTCTTAACTGATTAAAGAATTTAGGCACTGTTGTAGGGTTAAGCTCTCTAATAATTTCGTCTTCGTTACCCAGCTGTCCGTTACGCATTAAACCACAAGAAAAACCCATATCTAACTTTTCCTTAATTGGTTCAACAACAAGGTTCTTGCCTACTACTCTAACTGCATTTTCAAACATATGTGTCTTTCTTGGTGACAGACCACCTGCAATGAAAATAGGTTCTGCATTGTCAAGGTTACCCTTTACTACTAATGAAAGGTTCTCAACTGCATCAATAATAGAAAGAACTCTACTGCACTTTTCCTCACTACTTGCCTCAGCATCAAAGTTCTGATCAACACCAACCTTTTCAAGGTCAATAGTAATGCTATAAATCTTTAAAGCCTTATCGTACTCATACTGATATGGCATTAAACCACTCTTTTTCTCATTTTGGACACTAAACCCCTCTTGATTAGCAAAATTCGTTGCAAGATAAAGATTGTTGTGGAAACGGGAATCTCCAACTAATGGCACAGTAGATATTGCATCTGTTAAATAAAAAGAACTATTTCTGATATATGTAACATCTTTAGTTGACATATAACCACCTTCAAGAGCCTTACAAGTCGCTGCATTGATGTCATCATTAACTAATTTTTGTACTACATTCTTATTATTTTCAGTCTTTAAATCATCATAAAGACCAGCTTGTACACAGATAGCATTTTTCAAACTTTCCCTTGTACGAATAGCATAAGTTTTTCCGTTCTTATACACTCTTTGAACAGTTGAAATGTTACCTAAAGATTCACCATAATTACTTGTCATATTAGAAATGACTGTTAATGTTAAAGTTGTATTTATCATAATACTCTCCTTACTAATCAATATCTCCGTTATTTTCTTCTTTGTCTTTTTTCTTATCAAAATCCATTAGATTATTAACAAATGAATATATCACATTCTCATTTTCTTCCGGATTTTCATAAAAATCCAATAAGAATGGCAATACAATTTCTGTGTAATTAGACAAATTAAGTAATACATCACACACTCTTGTGTAATCATTCACTGTAATTGCCGTACTTAATTTCAACCTATATGCATTAATTTTCTTAGAGGCTCCCATCTCCTTTAGTTTTTTCGATACTTTCCTGCCACAATTGTAAGCAAATCTAACCTCAGTTAATTGCTTATTTTCGACTTGATCATTAGTTGTATTTTCATTCATCATATCAATTTTTCCTTTCCATGAAGCATTAATATCAATTAATGTATTTGTCACTTTAAAGACCAATTCTTTATCTATTTTAGAATCAATCGCATCTTTGTCTATGAAATAAATCTTTAACATTCTCCTAATAATATCATCAAGAAGGACATTATTCAAACATCTCTCACAAACTTCATGTTTAACATTAAGAACATTATTTTCTGTTATATAAAAGATGAATTCAAGATTTTTGTAATTCAGTTCTGTTAAATTTTCTAACCTTTCTTTTCTTACAAATAAAGTATTAAAAAAATCATTGTTATTATTTTTAATAATAATTTCAACATCATAATTAATATAATCACCAGAATTTTTTAATACTGTGAACATTTTTTCTTTTGCATTATAAGAATTATACTTAAATAAATTACTAGAAAACTCATCATTTGTTTTTACAAGATTATTAATTGAATAATTATTATTAATAAAATACTTTTCTTCCATATTGGGATTAGAAAATGCAAATGGAATAAAATCAAATTCAAATTTATCTTCAAAAGTAAAACTGTTTTTATCAAAGCAAAAGCCCAACGAATTTGATTTTCGGTTTTTATCAACTGTGTAACCGGCTAATCTACAATTTTTGTTACCATCGGTTAAAAGCAAACTTTTATTACAGTAACCACTATAAAGGTTCTTACCGTTTCTAAAGATATTCTTAGTAATTTCAAATCTATTTTCGTTAATAAGATTTGAAATTACATCCTTATTGGTACCGTCAAACTTTGTTTTTCCAATAAGTTTTTTAAGTACAGTTTTGCTCTTAATTAAGTCATTTATAGTCTTAATATTTTCATCAGTAAATTCAGCATTTTCCAGCATACTAAGAATAGTTAAATGAGTCATATATTTTCTAAAGTAGCTTTCTGCAAAGAGAAGATAATTCTCTTCAGTTAAGTCACTGCTATGATACAAAATTCCATCAAAACCATGTATAGCCTCATTAAAAGTATCTTCACAATCATTAAGCAACATAAAATCAAAACCTGAATAAGTAAGAAACCTATGCAATCCTAAGCAAGCTGCTGAATATCGCCAATCGGTTGGTTGAATAAGTGTATCATAGCCTTTGTAATCAACATTTTTTTTCAAACAATCACCCCCTTATTCTGCAACCAGTATCGGTAAACCGAAACCGGCTGATTTTCGAGAACCAATACCACTTTGTAGTAGATAATTGATAATAGCCTTGTCACCGTTTAGGACAAATTCACCTAGGCTACATTCGATATAATTGCCATAGTGAAACACTACTGTTTTTTTACTGTTGATAGGCTGAATAGAAAAACATTTAACCATTTTATTATCAAAACCTGAATTGATAAGTTGTTCCTGAATTATCTTGTTTGCATTTTTTTTAAAGTTATCACTTGCAACTGAATAATAAGAATCCTTATTTTCTCCCCTATTATGTTCTCTGATACACAGAGGACTTAGCATTTTTATAAGAGCAGTATTTGAACTTGTAGTCTTGTTACCTAATTGAGAGATATTTGTTAATGTAAAAACATTTCCAAGTGGTGCTGAGAAATTATTGCCCTTTTGCTTAATAAAAGCAGACATAAACACAAAGCCTGTCATTTTGTCGGATGTTGAAAAAGTAATACAAAATTCATTTTTTCCCAAGGTGATTTCACTTTTTGAGAATTTAGGGTTAGGTAAATTCACTGCAAAAGAGAAGTTTCTCCGTTCCGGTTTAAAATAATACTTTTCGTAATACTTTCCGTCTGCAATTTCCGAGAGTGCTTTCTTGAAGAATGACAAGATTACTCTTCTGTAATCAATCGGTAACTTGTTATTTTTCAACTGAAATTGTAAGTTAATTTTCATTCTTACCTCCTATATTTAGTTTTAAAAAAATTTTTATAATTTATCACATTTAAGAATATCAAGATGAATATTTTCACTTTGATTATAGTATAACACTATATAACACTATTTAAAAAATCGTCAATACTTCCTAGTGTATAATTAATAAATATTTTTATATATTATTGATTTATAGTAATAATTTGATTTAATCATTAATTTGTGATTAAATAAATTTATTAATCTAATCACATTGGATTCTAAATAGTGTGTATTTAGTTAATAAATTTTAATCTATCCATATTGGAAAACATTTAATATTTATGTTGTTTAACTTTTGTTCACTTACATAATAACACAATACTTGTCCCATTTATGGGACTTATCTTTTGTAATTTCACACAGATAATACACTGTACATAATTATTTTTTATATATTTTTAATAATTTAGTGATATTATATCATAGTACAATAAACATTTCAATATGTATTTGCATTTTTTTAATTATATATTGAATTATATTCACAATTCATATATAAAAAAGACTCAAGAATTAAAAATTCTTGAGTCTTTTTATTCCAAACTTTTCTTGGCTCTATGTCAATAGTTGTGGTAAATCCACTAAAATGAAATAGATTAGATAGACAAGTGATAGTATTATGCTAT
>OGUJ01000023.1_pt1 | contig 134800 bp, 129 predicted proteins | sample 1573661 | NCBI WGS metagenome assembly OGUJ01 (sample SAMEA2581933, study PRJEB24529) | metagenome | biome: Human gut stool | place: China | collected 2011
CTACTTCCCAAGAAGAAGCTCCCACTTCAAAAATTACAAAGTAATTTTAAGTGGGAGAGGTTCACTTAAGTTGAATCAAAATATTACAGCTAATAAAACTAGAATTTATTAATTTTTTTAAATAATATGTTATTATAAAGATTATATTTTATGTTAAGCAAAATTATTAAGAGGTGTATTTATTGAGGAGGTTATTATGAGTAATTTGTTTTTATGCTCACATTTTTCAAAAGTGGGAGAATTAATCAAAGATGAAATCAATGGTAAAACAGTAGCTTTTATCCCTACGGCGTCAATTAATGAGGGATATATAGGGTATGTGGGCTCTGCTCGTAAACTATTTAAAAAATTAGGGGCTAAATTGATAGAAACTGAAATTTCTAAAGAGAAATTCTCAGATATAAAAGCTATATTTAAAGATGTAGATATTATTTATTTCACAGGAGGAAATTCTTTTTTTCTAATTGATCAATTAAGAAAAACTGGAGTAGATAAACTTTTGAAAGAACAAATAGAAGATGGTAAATTATTTATAGGTGAATCAGCAGGAGCTATTATATGTGCTCCTACAATCACTTATATCGAAAGAATGGACAAAATTCCAGAAGATTATTCACAAGATAATTATTTAGGTTTAAATCTAATTGATTTTTATGTTCTTCCACATTATCTTACTGCACCGTTTGAAAAAGTCACAACTCAGATTTTAGAAGAATTTTCAAACATAGAAATGTGTCCTATTAATAATTCTCAAGCTATTGTTATCAAAGATAATTTAAAAAAAATTATTGAATAAATTGAGTTTGATAGTAAAAAAGACTGAATTAATATCTATAACTTAAGGGGTATAATTATACCCCTTTTTCTCGGTTTTGTATGAATATTTAATGATATTTATTTAGATGAGTTCAAGAGCTTTCTTTCGACAAATTACATCGCAATAGTCCTTAACAAGGTTATTCCATGTTTTTCTGATGTAATCCCATTTCTAATTTTTGTTCTAAATGTTCCAAATGGAGCGACTGTATTTATATGAATAAACTTGTAGCCCTCCAAAATTGCTGTTTTTGTTGCATCAGTAAATTTTTTTATTGAAATTAAGCTAGAAGAAAAGTAGAGAAAATTATTTATGACATGGAAAACTACAATTTAAATAAAAAATTTTTTTATGATATAATTATAAAAAAATACTCTTTATAATGATTGCTATTATGATTATGAGAAAGAAAAAATTTATGTGAAGATATATTATACCAATAAAAATATTATATACATATATATTTCAACCGAAGAAAGGCATAAAGCATTAAAGGAGTAAAATAGTTAATTATAAATAATAATAAGCGAGGAATTTATGGAAAAAAATACAAATAATTATGTAATAAAGGAAATATTTTACTCTAATGGAGTTACTTTCAGAAAAGAAAGATTTAATAAAGAAACAGGAGAAGAAATTACTCAATATTTTTCAAAAAATGGAGAATTTATTGTGGAAATAAAAAATAGCACTTTGAATAATAATGAGATTATTTATGATATATATTCACAGAAATTTTTAGTTAAGAAAAATGGGAAATTTTATGATAAAGAGGTCATTTATACTAAAAAAATCAAATATTATTATGATGCTGGAAGTATAGAAGAGGAATTTGATGACTGTGGAAGAATTCATGGAAGTAGAAAGGTATATGATACTGATGGAGATTTATATGAAGATAGTTTTTGGCAATATGGAAAACCAATTGGTATTAGCAAAACATATTATAAAAATGGAAAATTGCGAAGCGAAGGATATCAAAAATATTATAATTATGAGGGAATATTCAAGTGGTATTATGAAAGTGGGGAATTACATATAGAAGAAAACTATAAAAATGGAGTTCTTCATGGTGAAAGAATTATTTATTCTAAAAATGGAGAGATTATAGAAAAGTCAAAATATAAAAATGGGGAATTAAAAAAAAGAATACTAGAAAGAATAATAAAAAAACTAAAATGTTTAAGATTATTTTTATATTTTTATTATTAATAAATCTTTGTTTTAGCAAAGAGATAAAATTAGAATCACCCACTAATTATTCCACAATAATTGGGAAGATAAAGACAACTAAAAAGAGTAACGAAACTAAAATATATATCGAAGGAATAGAAAGGAGAGAAGAAGTATGGAATGATGATTCTGATGTAATATACTATGATTACTATGAAGAAAAAATCAATATTTTAGTAGATAATATTTCAAAAAATTATTCAATTATAGATATATTTACTGTTGATTTGAATTTTGACGATAATGAAGAAATATGTCTAGTTTTTAAAAAAAATGGGAAAAATTATATAAAAATATATTATTATTCCTCTGAAGATAATAAATTTTATGACTTCTTAAATGAGGAACAAAATCAAGAAATAAAAGAATTATTTTCAACTGATAAAAATTTTTCAACTGATAAGTTAAAAAAATATTTAAATGACAAATTACCTTTTGTCGAATTGGATACAAGAGAGTTTTTATATAGTATTAAAAAGGAATTTGAGAAAAATTTATTAAGTGAAAATTTAAAATTTTTATGTGCTAACTTCGGTAATGAATTAGTTTATACTGATAATAGTAAAAATTATTATGTTTTTTATTATTCAGGTACAAGGAATATTTATTCGTTGTTTTCTTATTGTGAAGGAGAACTTGGGAAGAATTACTATCCTATAACTGGTATTGCTTATTATAAAAATTATGGAAGCTCAGGAGATGGAGTTATTAGAAAAGTAGAATATAAAGATAATAAAATATTAAGGGAAAGTATTATACAAAGTTTTGAGCCTAAAATATCACAAGATATATTTTATGATTTAAATACTTCAAGAGTTCAAAAAGAATATATTTACAGAAATGGCATTTTGTCTAAAAAAATATTGTATACATATTCAAGCAATGGAAATTGCGAAAAAGTTGTAGAAAATTATGATGATTTTAAACAGATACGAAATTGGCAAAAAGACAAAAATGGAAAATTAAAAGAGAGATACATGACAGAATTTCAAGAATTAGATGTTTCAAAAGGACAGCTTCTCTATGAAAGTTTAAGTACTAGATTATATATTCTCTATAACAATAAAACAAAAAAATGGTGTTATGTTTTAATGGAAAGGCATCAAAAAGAATGTGATTATTTTTATATAAAAGAGATTTTTTATGGCACTGTATCTGATTTAAATTTAAAAAATGTAAATTCAGATATTTTTAAAAATGGATATACAGAGATATATGATACAAATTATCCTGTTTCGTTAGATTCTTCGACTCAAATAATTGAAAAAGGATATTATAGAAAAAATAAAAAAAATGGAATGTGGATATTTAATTATGTTGGTCAAATTTATTCAAAAATATATTATATACATGGGTTTCCAATATGTTATTGGGATTATGATGCAGATGATAGATTAACAGAATTTGGAATATACATAAACTCTAAAAGAAGAAAAATAAGCAAAAAAAGATATTTTTATGGAATAAGCGATTAAAGGAGAACTATGAAGAAAAAATTAATTTTGTTAATTTTAATTATGATAAATTTAATTTCATGTAGAGAAAGAGTAATTAAAATAGATGAGATTGAAGAGAGAATTGAAATTACCAAAATTTTAGAAGGGGGAATAGAGAGAATTTTATATAAAAAAGGAGAAAATAAGCCTTTTACTGGGAAAATAGTTAAAGATTTTGAGAATGATGGTGTTTCATTTGAAATTAATGTTAAAAATGGAAAAAAAGATGGAGTTTCTATCGCATATTATTATCCAAAAGAAATACAAATGAAAGAAAGTTATAAAAATGGAAAACTTTATGGAAATAGAACGACTTATTATAGGGGCGGACAAATTCAAAGTGAAAGTATTTATGAAAATGGTATTCCTATAAATGAAGTAAAATACTATTATGAGGATGGACAGCCACAAGTATTCATAGACTATAAAAATAAAATAAAAAAAACATACTATCGAGATGGAGCTTTATATGTAGAAGTGAGGTTTTTAGATAATGATGAATGGAAGTATGAAGGTGAAGCTAAACTATATTATCAAACTGGAGAAATATTAGGAATAGAACAATTTAAAAAAGGAGTTCTTAATGGAAAGAGTGTTTACTATTATAAAAATGGAAAAATTCAGCGAAAACGTTTTTATAAAGATGGGACTTTAGAAGGAGAAGATATTAATTATTATGAAAATGGAAATGTAGCAGAGAAGATTTTTTATAAAAATGGATCGTTAAGAAATGGAAGAAGAATAACTTACTATGAAAATGGAAATATTCGAACAGAATCTTTTCATGATGAGCAAGGATTATATCATGGCGAGATGAAAAAATATTATGAAAATGGAAAAGTTAAAGTTATAGAAATTTATGAACATGGGATGTTTATTTCAAAGAAGGAGTTTTAAAGTTGAAGAAATAGTATCAAACAAAAATTTCTTATTTATAAAAGGATAAAATTATCTATTTTACGTCATTTTCAAGTCTTGATTATCGTGTAATGCTACCAGATTGAATGTATAGAGTTCAAGAATAAGAAGTTAAATGCTAATAATTTCTATTTTGTTAAAAAAAGTTTCTTGTTTTGAAATTTAAAGAATTAAAAATCTCTTCTAGAATAAAAAAGAAGAGAAAACATATTAAAAATTCCGTAGAATATAGAAAACTCAATGAATAAAAAAGAAAAAATGTTAATAATTAAATTGAGTATTTGATAGAGTACAGTTTAGTTTATAATATAACAAAAAAGGGGGGACACTTACTATGCAATTTCCAAAATTTTTTATGGAGAAAAATAAGCTTAAAATTAAATTACCCCAAATTAAAACTATCACAAATCGTGTTTTTTTATTTATGAAAGAATTAAAAAGGTTAAGGTTAGGAGAAAATCTATCATTTGAAAAAATAGGTGCTAAGAAGAAAGAAGGTAAAGAGCCTGAAAATAAGAATATGGTATTTGTTCAAGTTGGAAAATATATACCTTCATTTTTCAATAGAAAGAGAGTGGTTTCAGACTTAAAGGTATTAAAATATCCAGTAACTCAGGATATGTGGGTAAAGTTGATGAGAAATAACCCAAGTAACTTTGTAGGTGGAAGAAATCCAGTAGATAGAATTTCTTGGTGGGAAGCTTTAGAATATTATAATAAACTTAGTGTGAAGTGTAGATTAGAGAGCCAATGTATGGCTTAACAGATGATGAATTAAAAATAAATCAATTAGGAACAAATAGTGTTCGCCCAAATCGTGCTGATTTTAAAAAAACAGAGGAATATAGACTTCCAACAGTAGCTGAATGGGAATGGTTTGCAAGAGGTGGAGAGACAACTATTCTAAATGGAACATTTAATACTCAGTTTGCAGCAAGTAATAATCTAGATGAAGTTACATGGTGTATTTACAATGCTAGAGGTGAAACCCATGGTGTAGGAAGTAAAAAACAAATGAACTTGGAATATATGATTGCACTGGAAAGGTATATGAGCGATGTTCTGACACTCCACATACCATATATGTATCAAATAAAAGACCTTATAGTTATGATTCTTGTGTAATAACTAGAACATTAAAAGGTGGTAATTGCTACAGCGATGAGTGGGATTGTAATATTGTCTATCGTGGTTATGCTAAGGCTACGATGAAATATGACTTCTTTGGTTTTCGTGTGGTTAGAACTTTATAAAGAACAATAAAAAATCTAAAATAGCTAAGTTGGTTGACTTAAGGAATTACTAAGAAGAGCAGAGTTAATGTGACTAATAAAGAAATTGAGGAATTAGGAAATTTTATAATTATTCAACGTAAAAAATAAATTAAATTGTAAAACTTTGTATATAGTACTATATTTTTTCATATTTTTCAAATAATATTTTTTTGTAATATTTTTGCCATAATCATATGGTATCATTAATACATAATAAATCTTTCCCCAAAATATTTTATATAGAGTAAAAATAGCAGATGAAAATTCTGCTATTTTTATTTTTTGTATTTTTTTTCAAAGATGATATAATAAAATTAAAATATTTATTGAAAGGAAATTTTATGAAGAACGATATCTTAGATTTAGGTTTAGGAAAAAAAATTCAAAACTATAGATTAAATAAAAAACTTACAATAAAAGAGTTATCTGAAAAAATTGGAATGACATCTTCTATGTTAAGTCAGATAGAAAGAGATTTAGTTAATCCATCTATTGCTACTCTTAGAGCTATATCAAAAGCTTTAGATGTCCCTCTATTTATGTTTTTCAAAGAGGAAAATAATGAAGAGTTAGTAGTCAGAGCTAATAGTAGAAAATCTATTGGACTTCCAGAAAATAATGAAGTGAGATATGAGCTCTTAACTCCTGATACTAAAGGAAGTATTGAATTTTGTATGATGAATATCCCTAGTTACTCTTTCACTGAAGAGATAGGACAGAGTCATTCAGGAGAAGAGGTAGCTTTTATCTTAAAAGGGAAAGTTAAAATAGCAATTGGAAGTAGAGAGTATATTTTAAATGAGGGAGATAGTATTAGAATTCCTGCTCTTACTGAACATAGATGGATAAATGAAGAGAAAGATGAAGTAAAAGTTATCTTTGCTATCAATCCACCTAGTTTTTAATTCTTAAATTATTTTTAGTATTGACATTTTAGTAATTTTAAATTAATATATAATTAATAAAATTAATTTATAATTAAGTAGGTGTGATGATGGTATTAGGTAAAGAGATAAAAGAGTGGAAAGAAGAGTTTCCAATAATTGAAAAAATGTGTAACTTAGAAGATGTATTTTGGTTAAACGAAAATCTTCTATCAACAGAAGAGGTATTAAAAAAATCTGTAATCTCTTTTGATGAGATAGTTGATGCTAGTGAAAGACTTGAGAGATTTTCCTCATATATAGAAAAAGTTTTTCCAGAAACAAAAATAAGTAAAGGAATAATTGAATCTCCTTTAGTAAAAATTGATAAGATGAAAAATCTTTTAGATGTAGAGGGAGAAGTATATTTAAAATGTGATAGTCATCTTCCTATCTCTGGTTCAATAAAAGCTAGAGGAGGAATCTATGAAGTACTAAAATTTACTGAAGATGTAGCTATCAAAAGTGGAAAATTAAAGATTACAGATAACTATGAGATTTTAGATAGTGAAGATTTTAGAAAGATTTTTTCTCAATACTCAATAGCAGTCGGTTCTACTGGAAATCTTGGATTATCTATTGGAATAATGGGAGCTAAGCTAGGATTTAAAGTAACAGTTCATATGTCAGTGGATGCTAGACAATGGAAAAAAGATATGCTCAGAAGTAAAGGTGTCAATGTTATTGAATATAAAGAGGATTATAGCAAGGCTGTTGAAGAGGGACGTAAACAAGCTAGTCTTGATAAAAATTGTCATTTTATAGATGATGAAAATTCTAAAACTCTTTTCTTAGGTTATACAGTAGCTGCTCTTCGTCTAAAAAAACAGTTAGAGGAAAAAAATATAGTAGTCACTAAGGAAAATTCTCTATTTGTTTATCTTCCTTGTGGAGTAGGAGGAGGACCTGGTGGAGTTATGTTTGGTCTAAAATCTATTTTTGGAGATAGTGTTCACTGCTTTTTTGCTGAGCCAACTCACTCTCCTTGTATGACTCTTGGACTTGCTACTAAACTACACGATAAAGTTTGTGTACAAGATTTTGGAATAGATAATAAAACTGCTGCTGATGGACTTGCCGTAGGTAGAGCATCTAGCTTTGTAGGTAGATGTGTAGAAAATATTGTATCTGGTTCTTATACTTTAAGCGATGAGCAAATGTATATATATCTAGCTCAAATGGCAGATTTAGAAAATATTTATCTTGAGCCTAGTGCTTTAGCTGGAGTAAAGGGAATAGAGCTCATTGAAAAAGATAAGGTTGGAGAGAGTTATTTGAAAGCCCACAATATCAAAAAAGAAAATATCATTCATATAGCTTGGGCAACCGGTGGAAATATGGTTCCTAGAGATATTATGAATGAATATGTAAATAAAGGAAAAGAATTATTAAAATAATCAAAATTGACAGAAAAAGAATAAAATAGTATAATAACAAAGGAATAAAATATATAAAAAAGCAGATGGGCGGCTGATAACCCACCTGCTTTTATTTTTTTGTAGGAGGATTTATGTTAATTAATTTTAAGAAAGACAGAGAATTTTTTAAAAATCTTTTAATCTTAGCTATTCCAATTATTTTACAAAACCTTATTGGAGCATCATTAAACTTACTTGATAACTTGATGATAGGTAGTCTTGGAGAAAATGCTATTGCTTCAACAGGGATAGCCAACCAATATTATATGCTTTACTACAATGCTACCAATGGTATAGTTATGGGAGCTGGAATCTTTATGGCTCAATATTGGGGTAAAAAAGATATAAAAAGTATCTATAAATTTATGGGAATATCTCTTCTTTTCTCCCTTATTACAGCTATCTTATTTGTTATAGGTGGAGTCTTCTTTGCTGAAAATATTATGAGAATATTTACTCAAGAAAAAATTGTTTCTGATTTAGGAAAAGATTATCTAGCTGCTGTGGCACCTAGTTATATTTTTACAAGTATATCTCTCTCTTTTGCTATGGCTCTAAGAAGTGCTGGTTATACAAAAATACCTATGTATGCTAGTTTGATTGGACTAATTTTCAATGGAATTTTAAACTATATCTTTATCTTTGGAAAACTTGGTGTCCCAGCTCTTGGAGTAACAGGTGCTGCCCTTGGGACTACTGTGGCTAGACTTATGGAGATGAGCTTCATACTACACACTATATATATCAGAGATAAAAATATTATAGCTGGTAAAGTTAGTGAGATGTTTACTTTTACAAGAGATTTAATCAATAAATTTATTAAAACTGCTACTCCTGTTGTATTTAATGATGTAATGTGGATAGGAGGAATTACTGTATATTTTATAGCTTACTCTAAACTTGGAACTAATGCCACTGCTACTATGCAGATAGCCAATACTATCAACAATACTTTTAATATCTTTGCTATTGGTATTGCTATTGCCACTAGTATAGTTATAGGAAATAAAATTGGAGCTGGAAAAGAGAGTGAAGCTAAGGAAGCTGCTATTAAGATAAATATCTTTGGAGTTTTCCTTGGAATTATTGTTGGAATATTTTTCTATCTTCTATCTCCATTTATTGTTCTTTTATTTAAGATTACTCCAGAAACAAAAGCTAATGTTATAACTGTTCTTAAAATAATGTCAGTGTTTGTTCCTATTAGATTTTTTGGAGCTGTACAAATACTTGGAGTATTACGTGGTGGTGGAGATGTATTGTATGCTATTATTGTTGAGTTAATAGCTGTATGGGGAATAGGAGTACCTCTATCTTTCTTAGGAGCTACATATTTTAAATATCCTATCACAACTGTTTATTTCTTTGTTTGTATGGAAGAACCTTTTAAAATGATAGCTACTCTACCTAGATTAATCTCTGGTAAATGGATTAGAAACTTAGTAAAATAATTTAAGGAGAGGTTTGCCCTCTCCTTATTTTTATATAAATTTCTAAATAAAATATGATATAATATGAAAATAAAATCAAAGAAAGGAGAGAAGATGAAAGCCACAGGAATAGTAGTGGAATACAATCCTTTTCACAATGGACACAGATATCATCTACAAAAAGCTAAAGAACTGAATCCTGACTCTATCATCATAGCTGTTATGAGTGGAGATTTTGTTCAAAGGGGAGAACCTTCAATAGTTGATAGGTGGACAAAGGCTAAGATGGCTTTAGCTAATGGAGTTGATATAATAGTAGAGTTACCTATTTTTTATTCTTCACAAAGTGCAGAGATTTTTGCTAAAGGAGCTGTTGGAATTTTAGAAGAATTAAGATGTAACTCTATGGTATTTGGTTCAGAGAGTGGAAAGATTGAAGAGTTAAAAAGAATATCTACACTTCAAGAAAGTGATGAGTTTAAAATAAAATTAAAAGAGAGATTAAAAGAGGGACACTCATATCCCACTGCACATAGTCTAACTATGAAAGAGATTTTAGGAGAGAGTGAGCTCAACTCCAACGATATCTTAGGACTTGAATACATCAAAGCTATCAGATATTGGAAAAGTTCCATAACACCTATGACTCTAAAAAGAGAAAAGGTAGGGTATCACGATACAAATATTGTAGGAGATTTTGCAAGTGCTACAAAGATTAGAGAGCATCTTAAAAAAAATGAAGAGATTAAAAATATTGTTACAAAAGAAAGTTATGAGATTTTAAAAGATTATGATAACTTTACATATATGGAAAATTTTTATCCTCTTATTAGATATGAGTTAATTAAAAACTCTAAAAAACTATCTGATATACAGGATATGGAGATTGGTTTTGAAAATAGGCTCTATGAAGGAGCTGTAAAATTTTCTGACTATAAAGATTTTTTCCAAGCTATTAGCAATAGGAGATACACTATGGGAAGAGTGCAGAGGGTACTCACTCATACACTTTTAGGACTTACTAACTCTATCACTGAAGATGTAAAAAAATCTATTCCCTATGTGAGAGTACTAGGATTTAATTCTAAAGGAAGAGAGTATTTAAACTATCTAAAGAAATTTGAAAACAGTAAGATTATCACCTCTTACAAAAAAATGAATGAGATTTTTTCTCCAGAAGTTTGCTCTCTAATAGAGTTTAATGAGGAAAGCTCAAAAATATATAGACTTATAAATAATTACAAGGACTATAAGTCCCCAATAATTTTAAAGGAGGAAACTAATGAGTAAAAGATTACCTACAAGTATACAGATTTTTTATGGATTAGGGGTAAGCTATGCCATTGTTGACCAGATATTTGCTCAATGGATACTATATTTCTATCTACCACCAGAGAGTTCAGGACTAAAGCCTGTAATGGCTCCACTTCTTATCTCACTAGCTCTAGTTATTTCAAGATTTGTAGATATGGTAACAGACCCAGTGGTAGGATTTTTATCTGATAAAGTAAATACAAGATGGGGTAGGCGTATTCCTTTTATAGCTGTGGGAATTATTCCATTAGCACTATTTACTATTGCTTTTTTCTATCCACCTATGAATAATGAAAAATTAGCTTTTATCTATCTAGCTATAGTTGGTTCTATGTTCTTTACTTTTTATACAATAGTAGGAGCACCTTATAACTCTCTTATTCCAGAGATAGGACAGACAACTGAAGAGAGATTAAATCTTTCCACTTGGCAATCAGTTTTTAGATTAGTCTATACAGCTATCGCTATGATTATTCCTGGAGCATTAATAGGAATGATAGGTAAGGGAGATACCCTTGTAGGTGTAAGAGGTATGGTTATCTCTCTATGTGTGTTAGTTATTATTGGTGGACTTATCACTGTATTTTTAGTTCCTGAGAAAAAATACTCACTTGGTAAAACTTCTCAAGCTAATTTTAGAGATACTATGAAGATAGTTTTTAAAAATAAAGCTTTTATCAACTATCTTTTTGGACTTCTATTTTTCTTTATAGGTTTTAATAATCTAAGAGCTATAATGAACTACTTTATAGAGGATATTATGGGAATGGGAAAAGGAGCTATCACTATTGCATCAGCTCTTCTCTTTGGAATGTCAGCTCTATTTTTCTATCCAACAAATAAGCTTTCTAAAAAATATGGCTATAGAAAAATTATGTTAGCTTGTCTAGCTATGCTTACATTTTTCACTCTCTGCCTATTCCAATTAGGAAAAATCATTCCAGTTTCTACGGGATATCCACTTTTTGCTTTAATTGGTATACCTGTTGCTGGTTCAGCTTTTATCTTCCCACCAGCTATGCTCAGTGAAATAGGTAGCAAGATAAGTGAAGAGAATGGAAATAGAATAGAGGGAGTTTGTTTTGGTATACAGGGATTTTTCTTAAAGATGGCTTTTATGATATCTATACTTATACTTCCAATTATATTAGTAGCTGGAAATGGAGATATCCTTTCTGCTATTACCACAGCACCTAAGGGAGTAGAAAAATCTGGTATATACCTCACTTCTTTAGTTTCAGCTATATCTTTTATAATATCTTTCTTCTTTTATTATAGATATGAAGAGTAATTTTTTTCACTATACTGATATTTATGTTGCAATTATACAAAATAGTGAAAAATATCTGTTTTTTGCTACTCTAGAACCAGCATAAATTCTATATTAGAAACCATACCCTCTATGAGCTTTTTACAAGCTTATAGAGGGTATTTTTTAGCCATATGTTTACTCTCAATAATAAAATTACAGGTGTACAAATCGATTTTAAAAAACGAAACTAGATATTATTAGTTTACTTTCATATAATATTTATGTTGTACTTATAAAATATCTAGTAGATTAAAAGTATATTATATAGTAAAATATAGTATATTGAGGACAAAGGGAGAGATCTGTGGAAGTAATCTATCTTATAGCTTTAGAGATTAGTATCATCTTAGGAGCACTAAAATTATTCTCTTTAGAGCTTGGAATATTTTTCAGTTTAATTTTAGTTTTAGGTATTTTTATCTTTAACAGAGAAAAAAATATTTTTCTTTTATTACTTCCTATTCTATTTTTAATTAAAACTTTCTTTTTGTTTAATTCCTCAAATAGTATAGGAGATATAAAAACTTTTCAAATTTCACTCTATGAAGGGCGTGGGAAGATTGAAAAGATAGATAATAGATATCCATTAAACAATTCATATCTATATCTTTCCAATAAATCCAATGGCAAATATGAAGTGATTGGAGAGATAAAGGAGATTAATAAAAAGTATGGAAATGAATACTTAGATATCCAAGTGGAAAAGATTACCTCTCTGCCTCAAAATAATATCCACAGATATTTTCAAAAGAAAAGTGAAACTCTTTTAAGAAATTCTGATTATGATATGAAAAGAATCTATGAAGCAGTTATTTTAGGAAAGGGATATAGGCTTACACAGGAGATGAGAGAAAAATTTAACTATATAGGAATTTCACATCTTATGGCTCTTTCTGGTTTTCATATAGGGCTGGTTATCTCAATTATCTCTTTTCTCCTTCCTACAAAGTTACCTTTGAAAAAAAGAGGGAGGAATATATTTTTATTAATTACCTTGACCCTATACTATCTTGGGATAGAACATTCTCCTTCACTAAATAGAGCATATATTATGGGAGCTATCTATCTTCTTGGAAAAATTTTAGATGAGAATACAGAGTTATTAAAAACTCTCACTGTAAGCTATGTTCTCTCACTTATTATAAATCCTGCCTCTATTAACAGTATATCGTTTCAACTATCCTATGGAGCTGTATTTGTTATAGCAGGAATTTTTCCCTATATTAAAACTAAAATATATAAAGGGAAGTCTAAGATAGTAGATGGAATTTTACTTACACTAAGCATTCAATTTTTTCTTACACCTCTACTTATTCAGGAGTTTGGTGTTATACAACTTCTATCTTTTATTACCAATATGATAGTAGTTCCAGTGGGAAGTCTATTTATATCTCTTGGATTTATTGGACTTCTTTTAGAAAATTTTTCATTAGGATTTTTAATTACCCCAATATTAAATATAGTTTTTAAACTATTTTTTATATTGGTAGACTTTTTTAATACTGTTCCTTTTATGAGTATAAAATATAAAAATGAGAGTAAGCTTATAACTATTTTCTATATTTTTCTTATAGCAGGAATATTTATCTTAAAATTTAGAAAGGATTACAAAAAAGATGAAAAGATTTATAAACGAACTAAAATATCTCAATAGAGGTATGCCTACCTCTACAAAAATTATACTTGGAGTGATTATTGCATATATTTTATTAAGCTTTGGTAAAAATATACTTTTCAATCCCTCTATCTTTATCAATATAGCTATACTTCTATTTTCTCTGCTTGTACACGAGATTTCTCACGGAGTTATGGCCTATATCTGTGGAGATAATACTGCTAAAAATTATGGAAGATTAAGTTTAAATCCTCTACATCATCTAGATCCATTGGGAACAATTTTTCCTATACTTCTAATTTTATCTGGTTCTTCCTTTGTCTTTGGTTGGGCAAAACCTGTACCTATTAATTATTACAGACTAAAATATGGAAGATTGGGAGAATTTTTAGTAGCAATAGCTGGAGTACTATCAAATATTCTATTGGCTATCATTGGTATGTTTTTATTTAAACATTTCTATGAGATATTAGCTCCCCTACACCTACTTGAGCCTGTGCTATATATGATTAGCTTGAATATTTTGCTTGCTGTATTTAATATTATGCCAATACCACCACTAGATGGTTCAAGAGTACTTGCTTCAATAGGTAGTTATGATTTAAGAGATAGTATCTTCCATATGGATAGATATGGTATTTTTATAATTATGATTTTAAGTTGGACTGGATTTTTATATAAATTTATAGCTCCAGTTTATATGGCTATTCTTAGTTTTTTAGATAAATTAATTTAATGGAGAGATTTATGAAAAGTGTTGCTAGAGAGTATGTTATTGAATTTGAAGAGAGAAAGTCAAAATTTATAGGCTATGTAAAGCCTGTTGGAAGCAAGATAGAAGCTGAAGAGTTTATACAATCTATAAAAAATAAGCACCCAGATGCTACACATAACTGTTCTGCTTATAAGGTAGTAGATAATGGACAGGAGTACTTTAAAACTGATGATGATGGAGAACCTAGTGGTACTGCTGGTAAACCAATGGGAGATATCATTACCTATATGGAAGTTACAAATCTTGCTGTTGTAGCTACTAGATATTTTGGTGGAATAAAGCTAGGAGCTGGTGGTCTTGTTAGAAACTATGCTAAAACAGCTAAACTTGCTATACAGGAAGCTGGGATAGAGGAGTATGTAGAGAGAAAAATCTATCTTATTGATTTTTCCTATGAAAGAATTGGAGAGGTAGAATCTATTTTAAACAGTGGTGGGGCTGAATATTTAGATAAGGGATATAATGATAGAGTAACTTATAAGGTTAGAATTGATACCCCTACTCTTGAAAATCTTCAAGCTCTGAGAGATATTATGATAATAGATTTATAAGAAACAAAAGTCAAGGATAACAAAGTGAGTTATTCTTGACTTTTTATTTTTATATTTTATAAATCATCACTATAATAATCTTATTCTAAATTTATTATAATTTATTTTGACAATCTCCTGTTCTTAAAAATTCATCTAAGTTTTCATAAGAGATTTCTATCATATTTGTTAAGGCTTCATCTGTATAAGAACCAATGTGTGGAGTTATTAAAACTCTTGGATATAAAGAGATTAACTTCTCAACATTTTTATCAATCTCTTTTCCAGCCATATCCTTAAAGAAGAATTCTTTTTCATTAGAGAATACATCAGTTGCAAATCCTCCAATTTTTCCACTCTCTAATCCTTTTATTATAGCTTCTACATCTTGAAGCTCTCCTCTTGCTGTATTGATAAGTATAGCTCCATCTTTTAAATTAGAGATAAATTCTTCTCCTAATAGATTATCGTTTTCTCCTTTGATATATGGGCAGTGTAATGTAATTATATCAGCAGTTTTATTTAATTCTTCCATAGTTACATACTCTACTACTTCTTTAGCAGCCTCACTTGGATATAAGTCATAAGCTATAACTCTAGCTCCTAATCCTTTGAAAAGTTTTGCTGCTGTAAATCCTATCTTTCCTGTTCCTATTACTCCTACAGTAAGATTTCTAATCTCAGGACTGAACATATACTCATCTACGATAAAGTTTTTATTTCTACTTCTATCTACCATATATGCCCCTTTTCTAACTAGGTTCATAGCAAAAGTGATAGCTAATTCTGCTATAGCATTAGGTGAATATCTTGGAACTCTAGCCATCTTAAATCCCATCTCATATGCAGCTTCTAAGTCTATATGATTATATCCTACTGTTCTAGTAAGTAAATACTCTACTCCAAAATTTTTCATTTTCTCTAAGTTTTTTCTATTAGCTGGACAGTTAGCTCTAAGCATAACAGCTTGATGTCCCTCTATTAAATTTACATTTTCATCATTCATTAACTCTTCTACTAAAGTTAAATCATAACCAAATTTATTTAATTTTTCAAAGAAAGGTTTTTCTACTTTTCTAACTCCATAACATATTAATTTCATATTCTCCTCCTAAAACTTACATATATATATTTAAAGTTTTTATTATCTCTAATACTACTATCCAAAGAGGCATACATATTACACTAAATATTGTTGAAAGTAGTGAACAGTTTGATGTAAGTACAGATTCTTTATCAAATTTAATAGCATACGCTGCTGCTACTGTAGCTGTTGGAGTAGCCATCATTATAATTACAGAAGCTAATCCTACAAATGATATTGGCAAAATATTTGTTACAGTTAAAATATATAAAGCTATCAAATTAATAAAAGGAACTACTAATACTTTTATAAAACTATATATCCAAGAATCCCTTGATGATATAGCTTCTACTAATGAGATATCAGCTAGTTTTGCTCCTATTGCTAACCAAGCTAGTGGAGAAGAAAGAGCAGCTAAATATGTCATTGGTTTAAATAACCAGAAAGCTGTTTTGTCTATTCTTAAAAATGCATAACTCTTTTCTCCTATTGTTATTTGTGGAAGAGAATCTTGAAATACCCATATAAACATTCCTAAAAAAGTTGCAAGTACAATAGAGTTTAAAAACATTTGCTTAATATTATTTTTATCAGCTTTTATTCCAGACATTTTAATATAAGCATAAGAATATAAGAATACTCTGTAAGCTATATTAAATATAGAAGCATACATCACTCCTGTAGCCCCATAAACTGCTGATATGATTGGAATACCAAAGAACGTTGTAGAACCAAAAGTTGTTAAAATTTCTAAAACTACTTTTTTATCTCCGTTGTATTTTATATAAATAAGTTTTGTAATAAATATAAGGATAATATAAATAGCAAATCCCCATATTAATAAGTTGATTCCTTGCATTAGACTAGTTTTGTTAATATCTTGCATAAAGGCATTAAAAGCTAATGCTGGTAATGAAGCTGAAAGAATTACATCTGTTAAAATCTTTGCTGTTCCATCTTTAAATACTCCTTTTCTTCTTAAATAGAAACCAAATAAGATAATTAAAACTGATGATGATATAGCTCCAACTATACTATTGTTTTTTAAAATTCCTGTTAAAATCTCACTGAAATTCATAAATCCCTCCAAGTTAATTATTTTTTATATATTATTAGAATACCCTTTTTAATTAATAACTTCAATTTTTTTAAATTTATAAATATTTTTTTAAATTTTTTAAGTAATTTTTATTTTTTCTTATTTTATATAGCTAAATTTTTTTTCGTTAAAAGTTCATTAATTTATCTTTTAATATATAGTATTTAAATAAAAAAAATGTTAAGATAGTTATTATGAATAGACTAAATTTTAAAAGTAAACTTATTTTATATGTAACACTTATTAACTTTTTTACCCTTATTATCTCTTATGGAATTTTTATCAATATAAAACTTACTACAAATAAAGAAAATATAAATAGTAACCTTGTTGAAGTATCTAAATTAGTTGCAACTGATGATACCATTCTTCAAGCTGTAAGCACAGGTATAATCAATCCTGAAATTGATAAAAAAACAGACAAATATATATCATTATTTCAAAATATAGATATTATAGTAATAACAGATATTACTGGAAAAAAGTATTCACACTTAGATAAAAAACAAATTGGTCAAAAATTTGTTAATCCTGTAAACTGGGATAAAATTCTTAAAAATGAAGGATATTTTTCTACTATGCTTGGTTCTGTAGGTATTACTACTAGATGGTTCGAACCTATCTTATCACAGGAGAAAAACAAAGTACTTGGCTTTGTAATGATTGGAAAATATGATAACCTTATAAAAACTTCTAACAATTCTACTATAATAATCTTTACTTCACTATTTTTATTAGCGCTAACTATAGCTTTTATACTTTCTATATTTTTTGCTGGAGGAGTAAAAAAATCTTTATTTGGCTTAGAACCTGAAGATATTACTCAACTTCATATCAAAGAACAACTTATTATAAATAATTTAGAATCTGGATTGATTGCTCTCAATAAAGAAAATCAAATTGTAGGAGTAAATCAAGTATTCTTAAAAAAATTTCCATATCTTACTCCTGAAAAAGTTTTAAATCACACATTATCTTTACTGGGTGGGAACAATATTACTAGAACAGAAATTACAATAGATAATAATATATTCTATATAAAAATTCTTCCTATCTGCCAAGATAAAAAATATTTTGGAAATATTTTACTACTTGAAACACGTGATGATGTAGATTCTTATGCAAGAGAAATTACAGGTATTGATCAATTGGTAGAGGGAATGAGAGCCAACATACATGAATTTAAGAATAGACTTCATGTAATTCTAGGACTTATTAATATTAATAAATTAGATTTAGCTAAAAAATATATATTGGAGGCTCAAGAATTAAATGAGTATGATTTTAAAAAATATAATCAAATTAAAAATCCTTTTTTAAAGGCTATACTTTTAGGAAAAGAAGCTATTTGTAAAGAAAGAAAAATAGAGTTTATATTTGATTCAAAATCTAACTTTGAGCTTAAACCTAAAAAATTTTTTATTGAAGATCTAAGTACTATTATTGGAAATCTTATTGAAAACTCTATAGAGTCTTTTATAGACTATAATATAGATAATAAATTTATAAAAATACAAATATTACAAAATAAAAGCTTTTTTTCTATATCTGTTACTGATAATGGAAAATCTATTTCAGATGATATTCTTAATAAAATATTTGATTATGGTTTCTCTACAAAGGGGAAAAATCGTGGTGTTGGACTCTATCTTGTGCAAGAAAAATTAAAATTATATAACGGAAATATAAGAATAGAAAGAGATGAATCTAAAAAAACTTTTATTATAGAGGTGAAAAATGAAGAATGTTCTAATTGTTGAAGATGACCCAATGGTAGCTATGATTAACGAAGAGTATCTTTCTAGTTTTCAAAATATAAAAGTTCTTGGAAGAACTTTTACTGAAAAAGATACTTTAGATTTTTTAACTACTCATAAAGTTGATTTAATTATTTTAGATGTATTTTTAGGTGAAGAGAATGGAATAGAAATTTTGAAGAAAATAAGAACATTAGGTTATACCACTGATGTTATTATGATAACTTCTGCTAATGGAGGAGAAGATATAAAAAAAGCTTTCTCATTTGGTTGTATTGATTACTTAATAAAACCATTTGATTTTGAAAGATTAAAAATTAGTATAGATAAAATTTTTACTAGAGATGAAATCTTAAATAAATCTAAAGTTAAGCAAGATTCTATTGATAATATTCATTCTACTCCTTCTAGCTTAAATCTTCCAAAGGGATTGAATTCAAAAACATTAGAAAAAGTTACTCAAATTATATCTAATCTTCCAAATGAAGAGTTTGGAATAAAAGATATTTGTCAAATAACTGATATTAGCAATGTTACTATAAAAAAATATCTGGATTATTTAGAAAATATAAAATATATAACTAGTTTTACTAACTATGGAAATATTGGACGCCCTCTATATCTCTATAAAAAAATAAGGTAGATATACTCTACCTTATTTTCCTAATAAATATTCATATAATCTATTTTCTATCTCATCTTTCAAAAGTAACTCATACTCTACTACTTGATTTCCTTTATAATTTATTATCTCCTTAGGATTTAATACCTCTTTAACTTGTCCAAGGTAGTAAAAATTTTCTCCAGACTTTTTCTTAATAAAGGCTTCTAAAGTATAATAATTTTCTGCTATCTTTCCCTCTGCTGTAAGTTTACCATTTCTACTTAAACACCTTTGATTTTTTGAATACCAAGTAAATCTTCTATTATCAAAAAACTTATTATCATATTGGGTAAAAGGTGGTGTATCATCCAAAGTAATAAATAGTATTACTTTTCTCTGTTCTTCAAAAACAGTGTATCCACTTACTTGGTAACCATTATTAAAATCTAAATTGAGATACCAAAATGCTTCCTGCTTACTATACTCCTTATATCTTAATATACTCTCCTCTTCTATTTGTTTATAGTTTTTCTCCACGTACGCCAAGTTATATTTTATCAAATCATCTATTAGATTTTTAAAATACTCTTTCTCTTTGTAACTTTTTCTGAAATCGTTACTTAAAACTATATCCTCCCCATATCTTTCAACAATAGGTAAAAAATCCTTAGCTGTTGAAAGGCTTACAAATATCTCCTTTGCTAAATGCTTTATAGCATTTTCAATATTTTCTTTTTGATTACTTAAAGAGTATCTCTCTTTTAAAATTTTCTCTATCTCATCTATATCTATTTTTTCATCTCTCAGTAACTTTTCTAAGATTACCATCTCATGCACTCTTTTAGCTGGAGTAAAAAAGCTAGATAAAAAAGTTAGATAGTTGCTCTCCCTTTCATTAAGAGCTGGAAACTCCTCTCTAGGTTTTAAAATTCTAAGTACCTCATCATAAGTTTTCTTATATTTCAATATTACACTTGGCTCTATCATATTCTTTTCAAAAAAATCATATAGCAGAGGTATTCTTCCAAGTTGTTTTTCAAGAAGTACGAAGTCTTTTTCTATATTTTTCTTTGTAGAAAAGTTTGTTTTATTAATATTTTCAAAAATTCTCTCCTTAACTATCTCCTCAAAAATTATAGAACTCTGTCCCGGAATCATATCTGTTCCATTCATTATAAACCTTTTCATATAGTCTTTATCATAGCTACTATTTTGAGATACAGCTACAGGAATTAAAAAGTTTTTCTCATAGTTACCAATAAAATCAAGTATAACTACATACTCCTTATCTGGATATTTTCTAAGTCCTCTCCCTAGTTGTTGGATATATACAATTGATGACTCAGTAGGACGTAGCAGTATCACTTGATTTACACAAGGAATATCTACTCCCTCATTAAATATATCTACAGTTATAATATACTCTATCTTACCATTTTCAAGCTCAGTTATAGCCTTTTCTCTTTTCTCATCACTATCATCTCCAACTAAAGCTACACATTTTACTCCCCTCTCTTGAAATCTTTCCTCAAGAAGTAATGCTTCCTCTACACGAGATACAAAAATAAGTCCATGAAGCTTTTCTCCACTATATCCATAAAATTTACTCTTCTCTAAAATATGATTTACCCTTTCAGATGTTGTAAGTTTTTTTATTCCACTCTTTTCATTTATTAATTCCCCATCTACTTCTATATCAGAGATACCAAAATAATGAAAAGGACATAGTAACTCCTCTTTTAAAGCATCATGCAATCTAATTTCATAAGCTATATTATTATCAAATAACTTATATATATCAAAATTATCTCCTCTCTCTGGAGTAGCTGTCATTCCCAATAAAAATTTAGGAGTAAAATAATTGATAACAGCCTGATAACTCTTTGCTCCTCCATGATGTACTTCATCTACTACTATATAATCAAAATAATCTGGAGAAAATTTTGCCAGATTATTCTCTTTACTCAGAGTTTGTATCATAGCAAAAACAACATCTGCTCCTTCTACTTCCTCATCTCCATATATTACTATTTTTTTATTTCTTAAAATATTTTCATAGGCTTCCCTTGACTTTTGAAGTATAGTTTTTCTATGAGCTATAAAGAGCACTTTTTGAGGATTTGAATTTTTTACATCAAAGGCACTAAGATAAGTTTTTCCTGTGCCTGTTGCACTAATAAGAAGTCCTCTTTTTTCATAGTTTCTCAAAACTTTCAGATTTTCAAGAGCCTGTCTTTGCATAAGATTAGGAGTTATCTCCTTGTACTCTTTTATCTCTTTCTGTCTTTTTTTGTTGTACTCCTTTGTAAGCATATATATTTTTTCATACTTATCAAGAAAATCACTATCCAATCTAGGAGTTTTATTATAAATCTCATAAAAATTATTTAAAATATCATGAGTTATCTTCCCATCTTTAAGAGAGTTAATTTTCAAATTCCATTCAAAATTTATAGTGAGAGCTGTTTGAGTAAGATTACTGCTTCCCACTATCATTGTCCATATATCTCCCTTTCTAAAAAAATACCCTTTAGCATGAAATTTTTCATCTGATAATATCTTCAACTCTATATTTTTAAACTCCAAAAGTTTTTTAAGTGCCTTAGGTTGAGTAAAAGTTAGGTAATCTCCTGTTAAAATTTTTCCCTTTACGTTTCTTTGCTCCAAATCTTTCAACTGTTCAAGTATCATAGTAACCCCACCTAAAGTTATAAAGGCTACTGAGATTATAAATTCATCACAACTTTCCAGCTCTCTTCTTATTAAACTTATTATTTTTTCTTCCCTATTAGAGATAAGCTTATGCTGATAAGATAGAATAGACTCCATATTTCTATCTATCAAACTTGTTTTTATACTATCTATTAATATATTTTCCACTATCTTCTCTTCTCCCTATAAGCATAATCTATAAATTTAAATTTGTCAGGTCTATGCCTTGCCTCTGTATATTGAAAAAGATGTCCCCCCTCTAAATAAGTAAAAGATTTTACTACTACTACCATATCAAAATCTTTCATATCTAAAAGTTCTCTATCTTCATCAGTTACTTTATGTACTGTTATCTCTTTTGTACAATAACTAATCTTCATTCCTAAGTCATTTTCTAAATATTCATATAAGGAGTCTTGAGCAGCTTTTAGAGGTATATTTGCTACATATTTTCTTGGGATATAGTCCTTATCTATAATTATTCTTTCTCCCTCTATTTTTCTTATACGTATAAGTTTAAAATATTCTTCATCTTTACTGATACCTAATTTTTTAATAATCTCCTTCTCTCCCTTAACTATCTCAAGATTTTCTACATAAGTTGAGTTTTCTATTCCAACATGTAATTCTTTAAAAGATTTTATTGCTGAGATTGGAAAATTAAATTGATTTCTACTAGCTACAGTAGCTACCTTTCCCTTAGCTTTTTCTATATGTCCATCTTGTACCAACATGTTTAGGGCTTTTCTTACAGTATCCCTAGACATGTTATACTTTTCCATCAGCTCTTTTTCCGAAGGAAGCTTATCCCCCTCTTGTAATTTCTTATTTTCTATCTGCTCTAAAAGTCTATTATATAATTGAATATACTTACTTTCCATAATATTTTCTCCTTTTTTCTATCTAGTTATACTATAACATACAAGTTAAAATTATTCAAATAGTTAAAATTATTCTTGACTATCATATACGTATATGTTATATTGATATTGTAAAACATATACGTATAAGGAGATGGTGAAATGAATTTTGAAGATAAGGTTGTTTATCAAGTTTATCCTAAATCTTTTTACGACAGCAACAATGATGGTATTGGAGACTTAAATGGAATTACTGAAAAATTAGATTATATAAAATATCTTGGAGCAGACTACATCTGGATAACACCATTTTTTATATCTCCACAGAGGGATAATGGTTATGATGTGGCTGACTACTGTAACATAGATCCTGCATACGGAACTATGGAAGATTTTGATAGACTTTCAGCAGAAGCTAAAAAAAGAGGAATTGGAATTATGTTAGATATGGTTTTTAATCATACTTCTACTGAGCATAAATGGTTTAAAAAAGCTTTAGCTGGAGAGAAAAAATTTCAAGACTTCTACATTTTTAAGAAGGGAGAAAAGGGAAATCCTCCTACTAACTGGGCTTCAAAATTTGGGGGAAATGCTTGGGAATATGTAGAAGAATTAGAAAGTTATTACTTACATCTCTTTGATAAAACTCAAGCAGATTTAAACTGGGAAAATCCAGAAGTGAGAGAGGAAATTTATAAAGTTGTAAAATTTTGGTTAGATAAAGGAGTTAATGGTTTTAGATTTGATGTAGTAAACCTTATCTCTAAACCAGAAAAATTTGAAAATGATTATGAGGGAGATGGAAGAAGATTCTATACTGATGGCCCTAAGATACATGAATATTTAAAAGGGTTAAACCTAAATACCTTTGGACAAAAAAATGATATCATAACTGTTGGAGAGATGTCTTCTACTTCTATGGAAAATTGTTTTAAATACTCTGGTAAAAAAGAAAATGAACTATCTATGGTATTTAATTTCCATCACTTAAAAGTAGATTATAAAAACAAAGACAAGTGGGCACTACAACCTTTTGATTTTCAAGAATTAAAAGATATACTTAACTCTTGGCAGATTGGAATGCAAGAACATGATGCTTGGTCAGCTCTCTTCTGGTGTAACCACGATCAACCTAGAGTTGTATCAAGGTTTGGAGATGATAAAAACTATTGGAAAAAATCAGCTAAGATGTTAGGAACTGTTATCCATATGTTAAGAGGTACTCCATATATATATCAAGGAGAAGAGATAGGTATGACTAATGCATACTTTGATAATATCTCACAATATAGAGATGTGGAATCTATCAATTATCATAAAATTTTAATGAATAATGGCTTAAGTAATGAGGAAGCTATGAAAATTGTAATGGAACGTTCAAGAGATAATGGAAGAACTCCTATGCAATGGTCTGATGAGATAAATGGTGGATTTTCTAAAGGAACTCCTTGGATTGAAAGTATAAAAAATTATAGAGATATCAATGTAAAAAATCAAATTGATGATGAATATAGCATCTTAAATTATTATCGTAAACTTGTAGCTCTAAGAAAAAAATATAGAGTAATAGCTTTAGGAAAAACTATTCCACTAGCTGAAAAGGATAAAAATATCTATATGTTCAAAAGAGAATTTAAAAATGAGGAGCTTTTAGTTATAAATAATTTCTATGGAAACTCTTGTGAGGTAGATTTAGATTTTGATATTGAGGGATTTGAGTGTATCCTTTCAAATGAAGATATGAATAAAAAATTAGATAAAAATTTAAGACTTGAAGCATATGCTTCATTTGTATTTTATAGAAAAAAATAAATTAGGAGGATTGGAATATGGCAGAGATTAATGAAAAATTTAGAGAAGACGCTTTAAAAGTAATAGAGGGAGTTGGAGGAAAGGATAACATCTCCTCTGTTACTCATTGTATGACTAGACTTCGTTTTGTGTTAAAGGATACAAATAAAGCTGATATAAAAAAATTAGAAGCAATTAAAAGTGTAAAAGGAAGTTTTACAAGTGGAGGACAATTTCAAATAATTATTGGAAATACAGTGGCAGAATTTTATAAAACTATGACAGCTCTTTTTGATTTAAAAGAGGTTTCTAAAGAGGAAAGTAAAGAGTATGCTAAGAAAAATATGAATCCTTTAGAGAGATTTTTATCTACTATGGCAGAGATATTTGTACCTTTACTACCAGCTATCATCTGTGGAGGACTTATCTTAGGATTTAGAAATCTTATTGGAGATATTCAATTTGGTGGGCAAACTTTAGCTCAATCTAGTCAATTTTGGGCTACTGTCTATAATTTTCTTTGGTTAATTGGAGAAGCAATATTCCATTTTCTACCTGTTGGTATCACTTGGTCAGTAGTTAGAAAAATGGGAGGAAGTCAAATACTAGGAATAATTTTAGGTATCACTTTAGTTTCTCCACAACTTATGAATGCATATAATATAGGAAAAGCTACTCCTGAAGCTTGGGATTTTATTATCTTTTCAATTGATAAAGTTGGTTATCAAGCTCAAGTTATTCCTGCTATCTTAGCTGGACTTACTCTAGGATATATAGAAACTAAGCTTAATAAAGTTGTACATGAATCAATAAGAATAGTTATAGTTCCTCTTATATCTCTAGTTATAACAGTATTTTTAGCTCATGCTATAATTGGTCCAGTAGGAAGAATCTTAGGAGATTTTGTAGGACATATATTCCAAGTATTACTTACTGGTAAATTTGCTGTAATAGGTTCTATCATCTTCGGTTTTCTATATGCTCCACTAGTTATTACAGGAATACATCACACTACTAATGCTGTTGAGTTTACTCTTATTCAACAATTAGGCGGAACAATGATATTCCCACTACTAGCTTTAAGTAATATCTCTCAAGCTACTGCTTCATTAGCTATGAGTATCTCTTCTAAAGAGGTAAAAAAAGATGTAGCTATTCCTGCTGCTATCTCAGCTTATTTAGGTGTTACAGAACCAGCTCTTTATGGAGTCAATATTAAATATAAATACCCTATGATTTGTGCTATGATTGGTTCAGCTTGTGGTGCTGGTATTTGTGGATTCTTTGGAGTTATGGCTAACAGTATTGGAGTAGGAGGATTACCTGGTATACTTACTGTTAAACCTCAATATTGGTTAGTATATTTAGTAGCTATGATTGTTACTATCTCTGTAACTTTCATCTCTACATTTATCTTCACAAAGAAAAAAGCTACTATTTAACTTTCAGATTAATAAATAGAATATGTTGTTTAAGAGATAGTTTCAATTTAAGAATTTGTAACTATCTCTTTTTTCTTGACAATAATACGTAAACGTATTAAAATGTTTTTTGTAAGATTTTTTCTGGAGGTGATAAAAATAGATTTACTTGGTTATAATCTTTGTGTTACAGCTAAAAAATTCTCTCAACTTTTAACTGAAAAGTTTAAAGAGTATGACATTACCCCTGAACAATGGGTTATAGTTAGAATACTTTTTGAAAATAATATCCAACTTTCTCAAAAAGAATTAGCTATAAAATCTCAAAAAGACCAGAATACAGTTACAGCAATAATAGATAAGCTAGAGAAAAAAGGATATGTTGAAAGAGTTAAAAGTAATGAGGATAAAAGAATTTTCAACATTATTTTGAAAGAAAAAATTAAAAAAAATATAAAAATTCTATATGAAATTGATGAAAACTTAACAAAAGAAATTTGTAAAAATCTAACTCAAGTTGAAATTGATAATTTAGAAAAAAGTCTAAAATCACTTTCAAATGAAATAGATATAAAATTAAAAACTATAAGAGAGATTTAGGAGAAAGAAAGATGAATCATTTTAAAAGAATTATTATTTATTGTATTGGACTATTTATTATGGCTATTGGAGTAACATTTTCTGTAAAATCTAATTTAGGAGTATCTCCAGTTAATGCTATACCCTATGTTGTAAGTTTAATCTCTGGATTAGATCAAGGATTATGTGTATCAGTTATTTTTTGTAGTTATATTATTTTACAGGTTTTTATCTTAAAAAAAGATTTTAAATTTCATAGCTTATTACAAATTATATGCGCAAGCCTATTTGGTTACTTTGTTTCTTTTTCAAATATGATATTTTACTTTACACCTTCTGAAAATTATATGATTAGACTAATCTATATGTTAGTTAGTATTGTTCTAATTGGAATTGGTGTTTATCTATATTTAGAAGCTAAACTTGTTCCACTACCTGCTGAAGGTGTTATGATGGCACTTAAAGAAAAAACTATCTTTGAGTTCCATAATATAAAAATGGGATTTGATGTTACTACAGTTGTAATAGCTGTTATTATCTCTTTTATATTCTTAGAAAATATTTCTGGAGTGAGAGAGGGAACTATTATTGCTGCTATCCTTGTAGGAAAAGTTATAGGTATACTCACAAAATTAAATTTAAAGAGAATAATTTAGTAATACAATAATAATATTTTGACTCCTAATCTATATTACATAAATATTTTAACTTATGGAGGTAATTGTACAATGCAAAAACAATTATATAAACTATTTTTTATAGCTTCTTTACTTCTAGCTACTTCATCTTTTGCATATAGTATTGATCCTTCTTCTAAAGAAGATGAGCAAAGAATAAAACAACCAGTTAGAAAAAAAGATATTTTAGATATTAATTCAATAAAAAATAAACATCTAGATATTAGCTATGCTCCAATATCAGAAGCACAAAAGTTAGATATCTATCTACCAGATGAAAAGAAAGAAAAATATCCAGTAATAATCTTTATACATGGTGGAGCATGGATGTCTGGAGATAAGAGAGAGAATTTTTCTCTTCCTATCTTAAGAGGATTAAAAGAGGGATATGCAGTTATAAGTATCAACTATAGACTTAGTGGAGAAGCGACATTTCCTGCTGCTATTGAAGATGTTAAAGCTGCTATTCGTTTTATAAGAGCAAATGCTAATAAATATAATTTAGATGTTGAGCAAATAACACTTTTTGGAAGATCATCTGGAGCTAACCTTGCCACTTTAGCAGGAGTAACTAGTGGTACAACTAAATTTGATAATCCAGAATTGGGAAACTCTGATGTTTCTAGTTCTGTTCATACTGTAGTTGCATGGTTTCCACCTATAAATTTATTAACTATGGATAAAGAGTTAATAAATTTGGGAATAAGACCTCAATTACGTGGTGCTACTGTTGAAGACCCTAATCAACCTGTAAGTGATGAAGTACATGGTGCTGCTGACTCCCCTGCATCATTATATATGGGAAGAAAGTTATCAGAAGTTCCTGAACTAGTAAATGAAAATAATCCTACTAATTATATTTCTGAAAATACTCCTCACTTCTTTATTGAACATGGAACTGCTGACAGTGTTGTACCTTATACACAGTCTGTAACTTTCACTGAAAAATTAAAAGAAATATCTAAAAATAAAGTTGAGATTGAACTTGTAATTGGGGCAAAACATGGTGGTCCAGCATTTACAACTGAAGAAAACTTAAATCGTATTTACGAATTTATAAATAGTGCTAATCAAAATTAATTACATAAAACCTCCTATTGTAAAAAACCTCTTTACAACTTACCATTGTAAAGAGGTTTTTATTATTTAACTTTTACTTTCTCAATTATAAACTCATTATTTTTTCTTTTAACATTTAATTTTACAACTTCATTTGAAGTTTCTGGAAAATCTTCTCTATAGTGTGCTCCTCTACTTTCTTCACGATTTAAAATGCTCAAAGCTAACATCTTTATACTCTCTTCCATTAAATAGACTTCTAATGAACCTTCTTTTAAATTTTTCTCTATACTATAGCTTTCTCTCATATTTTTTAACTCTTCAAATAATCTTTTTACTTTTTCTGCACTTCTAACAATTCCTAAATTATCACTTGTAATATTTTTTAAGATTTTTATAACACTTTTTTTATCTAAGAGATTATTTTTATCTTCTCTAGTAATCTCTCTTATCCAAGCATTAAAATCTTGCTCAACATCTCTCTTTTTTAATTTAAAGCTTTTGGTATTTTTGATATATTCAACAGCATTGATAATAGCTCTATTTGCAAAAACTAAAGAACCACCTAGAGAATTTCCACCTAATCTATTGGCTCCTTCTATTATAGAAGCAACTTCTCCTATTGCATACAATCCATTTACTCCTGTTCTAGCAAATTCATCTATTTTTATACCACCATTACAACTGTGAGCAAAATGACTGATGATAATATTATCTTTTAATAAATCTATTCCCATATCATTCTTTAGCCAATCTAAATAAACTGTATAAAACTCTTCTTTATTTTCATAGAGCTCCTTAGAATATTTTATACTAACTCCCTCTGTTGGAATTTTTAAATCAATTATATGACTTTTAAAATCTACACTAAAAGGAGCATAACTACTTCTTTCTATCCAAAGCTCCTTATTTTTTTCATCATCTACTCCAGATAAAAGTAGATTATTTCTTAAATCATACATTCCTAAGCAATATTTAAGAGTATGTTCTCCAAATAATACATTATATTTGGGTTTTAAGAAAGCTGGTATAAATTGTATAAACTCCATATTTTGAGCTATAGCCCCAGCATCTAAAGCAGCAATATGTCCAATTCCATTTATTCCTTCTGGATAAAGACTATCTTTATAATTGCTAGCTACTCCACCAGTTGCTAGTATAATTACTTTAGACTTTACAAAGATAAAATTTTGTTTACATTGAAATATAGCTCCAACTACTCTTTTATCTTTAGTAACTATTCTAACCAAGGTACTATTTTCTAAAATATTTAATCCTCTGTGATTTTTTAATTTTCTTTTACATCTTTCCTTAGCTTTTTTCCAATTATTTATGAGATAGATATCTCTTGAATATTTTGCAAAACATGCAGGTCTAGAATCTTTACGAAGCCAAGGCTCAAATCCAATCTTATTTAATAGATATAAACTATTTTTTATATTTGAGATATAAGTTTTTATCAACTCAGGATTTTCCATTCCATTTCCCATTTTTACTATATCTTCATAATATCTTTCACAATCATCTTTATCTTTTGTAACTTGTATTCCCAATGTTCCTTTTAGTGGAAAATAACTAGCTCCACCACACAATTTTTTATTTGTCACAAGACAAACTCTTTTTCTCTTTTTTAGAGCTCTCTCTGTTGCTATAAGCCCTGCTATCCCAGTTCCTACAACTAAAATTTCCGTTTTAAATTCTTTTTTTATTTTTATTTTCAATCCTCAATCTCCTTGTTAATAAATCTTATATCTAAAAATATTATTTAGCTATAATATTGTTTATATCTATTCTATTCTCTTGCATACCATTTTTTATTAAAAACTCTTGTGTCTCTATTAAATCTTGAATATCTGCCTCTCTTATCTCTGGATTAAAATCATATAGTGGATATAACTCTAGTACCTCGTCCTTTGTTAGTCCTACATCTTCAGCTGTTATTTTTAAAGTATTTTCAAAATTTTCATCAATATATTTTACTGCATCTTCATTGACTTTTAAAAATCTCTTAACTAACTCTGGATTCTCTTTTAAAAATTTTCCACTTACAGCTGTAACTACTAGTCCTTGTGTCAATCCTTCCCCATTACTTACTACCTTAGCACCATTTTTTATAGCTTTTAAAGCTACAGGCCCAGCAAGTAGAGCTGCATCTATACGTCCACTTTCCATAGCTGCTAAAGCATCAGGAAGTCCCATATTTATAAATTCTACATCTTCCTCTTTAAGATTTCCTTTCCCTAAATATCCTACTAACACTTGATGAAGTATTGTTCCTTTTGGTCCTCCAATTTTTTTCCCTTTCAATGACTCAGGAGTATTTATTTCATCTTTTTTTGAAAGAATCATAAATCCCTTTGGTGATCTACTATATACATTGGTAATTTTTAAATCTACTCCATTAGAAGCTGCTATTATAGCAGAAGTTCCACCTAGTGCATGTAAAAAATCTAACTCTCCAGCTGCTAGAGCATTAGTTTGTTCTGGGCCTGTTGTCAATTCATAAAAATTTATCTTTATTCCATCTTTTTCAAACTCTTTATCAAACATTTTTAAGTTTTTTTCTAAAATAGATGGAATATTTAATGGAGATTTAACATAAGTCAAATTTATGTTTTCAACTTTTTTATCCTTTCCACATGCACCTACTAATAATAATAAACTCATACTTACTAAAACCATTATCTTTTTTAACATATTTATCCTCCTTAATTTTCTATTAAATCTATTATTTTACCTTTTAATTTTATTAATTCCATATCTTCTATCTCTCTTGGATAATTTTTATCTATTCTAAATTCTATTATTTTTCCCTCTTTTATAACTAAAACTCTATGAGCTAGAGCTAGTGCTTCATCTAAATTATGTGTTACAAAAATTATTCCTATCTTAGTTTTTTCATAGATTTTTAACAACTCTTTTTGTAATTGCCTCCTAGTAAAATAATCTAAAGCTGAAAAAGGCTCATCCATAAACAGTGTATCTGGCTCATAACTTAAAGCTCTAGCTAATGCTACTCTTTGAGCCATTCCTCCAGATAGTTCTTGAGGGTAACTTTTCCTATACTCCCCCAACCCTATCATCTCTAAATATTTATCTACATTCTCTTTTCTCCCGTGAATAGTTATATTCTCCTCTACAGTAAGCCAAGGCAATAATCTACTCTCTTGAAAAACTACCCCATATTTTCCTTGAGCTTCTAAATTATTTTCATCATAAAATTTCACTTCCCCTTGAATATCTTCATCTAATTTAGATAATATCCTCATTAAAGTAGTTTTCCCACAGCCACTTTTTCCCAAGATAACTGTTATTTCATCATTTTTTATCTCTAAATCTAAATTTTTAAAAACCTCTTTTTTTTCATAGATTTTAGTTAAGTTTTTTACTCTATATAAACCTCTCATACAAGCTTCCTTTTCTTCTTTTTAAATATTTATCAGTGAAAATAGAAAATATATAATCTGTAATCATTCCTAAAAATCCTATAGATAATATACCAACGACTACTATATCTGACCTAGATATTTGTTGAGCATCTAAAATTAGATATCCTATCCCTGAAGATGAAGCTATAAGTTCCGCTGCTATTATTGCTCTCCAACTATAACCAAGCCCCAACTTTAGCCCTAGAAGTATATCTGGAATAGCACTTGGTAATATTATCTTTTTAAATATTTCCATATGAGTTAAATTAAAAACTTTCCCAACCTCTATATATTTCTCATCACAACTTACTATCCCTTTTAGTGAATTTAAAAATATGGGAAAAAAACTAGCTAATATTATTATTACTATTTTTGATAACTCTCCTATTCCAAACCAGAGTATTATCATTGGAACTAGGGCTAACGGGGGAACATGCCTCATAAATTCCAACAGATTTTTAAAATACTCATATAATTTAGGCTTTATACCAAATACTATTCCAAGAGGAAGAGCAAAAAATATAGATATTCCAAAACCTATTATAACTCTTCTTAAACTTATAGCTACGCTATTTAGTAATTTTCCATTTTTTGATAAAATAAAAAAACTTTTTATTACCTTTTCAGGAGATGGAATTATAAAACTATTCCATAATTTAAAAATTGAACCTAAATACCATATGAAAAATATAAGTATAATTATATAAAATCTTCTTTTATACATTTTATCTGCTCCTTTCTATCACTATTATAGCAGAAAAATTTCTAAACTAATCAAAAAATAATGGAGCTGTTGCAATTTAAGAATTTGCAACAGCCTCTTATATCTTTTATATAATTATTTTATCTATTATAGGAAATTTTCATTGAAGTATACCATTAGAGCTTCATACTCTTTCTTAGTATCAGCTACAGTGTATATATCTACTCTAAATCCTCCCATAGAAGTTTTCATTTCAAGAGCTAATGTACTTTCAAAATCATCACTATCTAAAATAAAGAATTTAGAAACTTTTAATTTTCTATTTGGGTTATGGAATACAACTTTTAATTTATTTACATATGGAGAACCTTTTAACAGACTTAACATATCATCTAACTCTTGTGGTCTCTCTATTATTGTTGAAGATGGTATCTCTTTTTCATTTACAGGAACATTAGTAGTTCTTCTTGGTAAATATTTACAATTTTTAACAGTCTTTAAGTAAAAGTCTCCCATTGCAGATAATTCTACATAAGTTTTTTCTCCATCTTTTATCTCTTCTAAGAAGTAAGATAACTCTAAGTTTTCATTTAAATATTTTTCAACTTTTTCTTTTTCTAATCTCTCATTATTTGAAATAGTATTGAAAAACTCTTTATTTTCTAAATAATAGTTATAGTCTATCTTTATAGGTAAAGGTGGTATCTCAGTAACATCTTCAAACTCTCTAAACATAAAATATGATTTAATTCCAAGAATTTGAGCCATAAGACTTACCATAAATATCTCTGCTGTATAACCTCCAACTGTACATACAGCTATATTATATTTATTTCCAACTTGTTCTACTATATCTCCAACTTCTTCTACTAGATTTCTTAATCCTTTTGTTCTAAACTCATCAGGATTTCTTTTATTCATTTTTTCAACAGCTTTTCTAGTAACTCTTCTTACTATTCCTTTGCTTAAGAAAAATTCCTCTAATACCTCTCCAGCTAATCTTCCATTTACAGTATCATGTGTTATCATAAATAGATGTCTTCCTGAAAAAATATCTTTCTCTCTTAAATTTTCTACTGCAATAATCTCTGATCCAAATCTCTTATCTCTAAGGTCTACCATACTCTCTTTTTCATAGTAGCTTAAAATATCATCTTTAGTTATATTTTCCTTTTCCGGATTGTGTTCAATATAGTTTTCTATTAAACTTGTCCCTACTGTAATTATTAAATTATCCAATTTGTTTCCCCCTATCTTTAAATAAAATTCTCTCTACATTTATTATTACCTTTAAATAGCTGTTTTGTCAATCTTTATTTTCAAAACTATACATTTAATTTAAGTTATAAAATTTTAATAAATTTATTTTAATAAAAAAACTCAAGAACAATTTTTCTATTCTTGAGTTTTTATAAACTATCTCTACATATCTCTACAAGCTATAATATCTGCTCCAGTTCCTAAAACATTTTTTATTATTATATCTCCATGTTTTACTGGTGCTTTTACTTCTATGTTATTTAACAACTTCATACATTCAAAATTTAATTCTTTTGGAATACTTGTACTAGTTTTTACTGGTAATCTATTGTGGATTCCTCCTACTACTCTTACTGTTGAAGTAATTACTCTTTTAGGAGCAGTTAACTCCTCCTTAGCATAAATTGCTCCTCTTGGACAAGTATTTCCCTTTACATCTAAAGTATCTGTATCTATTGTTAAGTGACATCCCATAGGACATACTATACATACCATCTCTTTTATCATTATTTTTCCTCCTCTGGCACTAAACAAACTACTAGCTCATTACCTTTTACACTTTCTAATAGTTTCTTAGGAACTACTACTTTTTCCATCTCTCCAGGAGCTAGATGAGCCTTCTTCATATTTACTAATACTGTATCTCCATCTTTTACTTGTAATCTCATATTTTTATATATGTTATTTACTCTCATAGAGATTTCTAAAAAGTTTTCTATATTTTCAACTCTATATTTTTGAGGAACAGTGTAAGTCACTCCAAACCCATTTTTAAGCTCTATATACTCTCCATTTTGTACTTCATCTTTTACAAATTTAGCAGCTGCTTTTCCTGCTTTTCTAGCTTCAGCACTTACAAAGTCAACTAAGTCATGTACATGAACTACATTTCCGCAAGCAAATATTCCAGGAATACTTGTTTCCATCATCTCATTTACAACTGGTCCAGAAGTTCTTCTATCTATTACAATTCCTGTTTTTCTTGAAATATCATTTTCTGGAATAAGTCCTACTGATAAAAGTAATGTATCACACTCATACTCTATCTCTGTACCAGGAATAGGTCTTCTATTTTCATCTACCTTAGCTATTGTAACTCCCTCTACTCTCTCTTTTCCTTTTATATCTACTACTGTATGACTTAAATATAATGGAATATTATAATCATTTAAGCATTGAGCTATATTTCTAGCTAATCCTCCAGAGAATGGCATAAGTTCTACAACTGCTTGTACCTCTGCTCCCTCTAATGTCATTCTTCTAGCCATAATAAGTCCAATATCTCCAGAACCTAAGATAAGAACTTTTTTACCTACCATATATCCTTCCATATTTATAAATCTTTGAGCTGTTCCAGCTGTAAATACTCCTGCTGGTCTCTCTCCTGGAATAGATATAGCTCCTCTTGTTCTCTCTCTACATCCCATAGCTAAAACTATTGCTTTAGCTTCTATCATCATGTATCCATCTACTGTATTGATAGCATGAACTATTTTTTCAGGAGTTACTTCTAATACCATAGTATCTAATTTATACTCTATATTCTTCTCTTTAAGTTTTTTAATAAATCTTTCTGCATACTCTGGTCCAGTAAGCTCCTCTTTGAATTCGTGTAATCCAAATCCATTGTGGATACACTGTTGTAATATTCCTCCAAGTTCTTTGTCTCTCTCTATTACTAAAATATTTTCTACTCCATTATTTCTAGCTTCTATTGCTGCTGCAAGACCTCCAGGTCCTCCACCAATAACCACTAAATCGTATCTCATCTTATAGTTCCTCCTGTTTTTTAGTTTCTCCAGTAAGGATATATGACCCTACTTTATCTAATACTATATCTTCTAATTTTTGATTTAATTCTCTTGCTAAAATCTCTTGTACTCTTGGTCCACAGAATCCACCTTGACATCTTCCCATTCCAGGTCTGCATCTCTTTTTAATACCATCTACTGTCTTAGCTCCTACCATTCTATGAATTACATCAACTATCTCTCCTTCAGTGATATTTTCACATCTACAAATTATTCTTCCATATCTTGGGTCTTTTTTAATTACCTCTGCTTTCTCTTCATTAGAAAGTTCCATAAAATGAATTTGTGGTCTATTTTTCTTGTGCTCCTCTTTTTTCTTTACATCCCCTAATCTTTCTACTATCATCTTAGCTACATCTACTCCAATAGCTGGTGCTGATGTAAGTCCAGGAGATTTTGTCCCTGCTATATTAAAGAAATAAGGCGCATCTTCTGCTTCTCCTATAATAAAATCATCTATATCTGCTTCTGCTCTAAGCCCACTAAAGTTTTTAATATTATCTCTAAAGTTTATATCTTTTACACTTTTAGTTGCAGTTGCTCTAATTTTATCTAATCCACTTAGAGTGTTTCCTACATACTCTTTATCCTCTACCTTTTCAGCTGTTGGTCCTACTATTAAGTTTCCATGCGCTGTTGGTGCTACTAAAACTCCTTTCCCAACTTTTGTAGGACATTGGAAAATCACACTACTTACTAGGTTCCCTTGTACTTTATCTAATAAAAAGTATTCTCCAGCTCTTGGAGTAATTTTAAACTTTCTTTCACTTACCATGTTATTTATCTCATCAGCAAACACCCCAGCAGCATTTACTAAAGCTCTAGTTTCTAATTCTTCTCCATTTGCAAGTATCACTTTATATCCATTTTCTAATTTTTCTATCTTTTCAACCTTAGCATCAGTTATTACTTCTACTCCATTCAATGCTGCATTTTCCAACATTTTTATAGTTACTTCCCAAGGTCCTGTTACCCCAGCTGTTGGAGCATATAATGCTGCTACAACCTCTTTACTTACATTTGGCTCCATTGCAAATACTTCTTCTTTTTCTATAATTCTCATATTAGGAATTCCATTTTTTAATCCTCTATTATATAGTAAAGTTAAATGTGCTCTTTCCTCTTCTGAAAATGCTAAAACTAATGAACCTGTTCTTTTAAATGGAGCATCTATCTCTTTACATAAATCTTCATACATAGCATTTCCTAATGCATTGTACTTTGCCATTAAAGTTCCCTCTGGTGCATCATATCCAGCATGTACTATTCCAGAGTTAGCTTTACTTGTTCCATTAGAAACATCATGCTCTTTCTCCAATACTTTTACTTTTAAATCATATTTTGCTAATTCGTAAGCTGTAGCAGCTCCCATTATCCCTGCTCCAATTACAATAACATCTAACATACCTTCCTCCTTAATTTTTCCAATAAAAAAAAGTCAGCAAACAGACAGATTACCTCTGTCTACTGCTGACTCTCCATTTCTCCAGTCGTTTATTCTTTTACAGTAATATTATCCTACTTTTCAGTCATTTTGTCAAGAAGTTTAATCCTCTTTTTCCCACTCCATAGCCCTTTTTACAGCTTTTTTCCAACCAGAATATTTTTTTACTCTCTCATCTTCAGCCATATTTGGAGTAAACTCTTTCTCTAATTTCCATTGTGAACTAATCTCATCTTTAGTTTCCCAAAATCCAACTGCTAATCCTGCTAAATATGCAGCTCCTAAAGCAGTTGTTTCAAGAGTTTCAGGTCTTCTAACATTTGTTCCTAAGATATCTGCTTGGAATTCCATTAAAAAATTATTGGCTGCTGCTCCTCCATCAACTTTAAGGCTTGCTAATTTTATTCCTGAATCTTCTTGCATAGCTTCTAATACATCTCTAGTTTGATAAGCTATTGATTCCAATGTTGCTCTTATAATATGATTTTTATTTGCTCCACGAGTAAGTCCTAAGATAGCACCTCTAGCATACATATCCCAGTATGGTGCTCCTAAGCCTACAAAAGCTGGTACAACATATACTCCACCATTGTCTTTTACTTTTCTAGCAAAATATTCTGTATCTCTAGCTTCTCCTACCAACTTCAACTCATCTCTTAACCATTGAACACTAGCTCCACCTATAAATATACTTCCCTCTAATGCATATTCAACTTTTCCATTAAGTCCTATTGCTATTGTTGTTACAAGACCATTTTTGCTTCCTACCATCTTTTCCCCTGTATTCATTAGTAGGAAGCATCCTGTTCCATATGTATTTTTAGAATCTCCCTCTTTAAAACATGCTTGTCCAAATAATGCTGCTTGTTGGTCTCCTGCTACTCCAGCGATTGGAACTCTATGTCCACCTTTTCCTCCTAAGTTAGCATATCCAAATGTTCCACTGCTATCTTTTACTTTTGGTAACATCGATTTAGGTATTCCTAGTACTTTTAATAACTTTTCATCCCATTCCAATTTTTTTATATTATAAATCATTGTTCTTGAAGCATTTGTATAATCTGTAGCATGAACTTTTCCATTTGTCAGTTTCCATATCAACCAAGTATCAACAGTTCCAAATAAAAGCTCTCCTTTTTCTGCTTTCTCTTTAGCTCCTTCTACATTATCTAGAATCCATTTTATTTTTGTTCCAGAGAAATAAGCATCTATTAAAAGTCCTGTATTCTCTTTTACGTATTCCTCCAATCCCTTTATTTTCTTTAATTCATCACATATTTTAGCTGTTCTTCTACATTGCCAAACTATAGCATTATATACTGGCTTTCCTGTATTTTTATCCCATACAATAGTAGTTTCTCTTTGATTTGTTATTCCTATACCTATAATATCATGTTGAGATATCCCTGTTCTAGCAATTACTTCTGCTAATACTCCACTTTGACTTGACCATATTTCCATTGCATCATGTTCAACCCATCCTTCTTTAGGATATATCTGTGTAAACTCTTTTTGAGCTACTCCAACTATTTGTTGTTCACTATCAAAAACAATTGCTCTTGAACTTGTAGTTCCTTGGTCTAATGCTATTATATATTTTTTATCCATTGCTAAAACCTCCAATATTTTTATCTGTATTCTTTATCCTAAACAAGTTGTGCAAGTTGTTGAAAATATATTAAATAAACCTATTCCTATCAATGCACCTATAATAGGACCTACTATAGGTACCCAAGCATAACTCCAATTTGAATCTCCTTTTCCTTTTATAGGTAATAATGCATGAGCTATTCTTGGTCCTAAATCTCTTGCAGGATTAATAGCGAAACCTGTTGCTCCTCCAGTAGCCATACCAATTACACAAATAAGCATTCCCACCAAAAATGGTTTTATTCCTGGATCAACCATATTTTTCCCATAACCAATTGCTAATATTCCAATAACTAAAATAGCAGTTCCAATCATCTCTGTTACAATATTCCAAGGCTTATTATCAATAGCTGGTCCTGTTGCAAAAACTCCTAATTTAGTTCCTTTACTTGGTTCTTCATCTAACAGATTTTTATAAGTTAAATATGCCAAAGTTGCTCCTAATATTCCTCCTAATATTTGAGCTAGAATATAACCTGGTACTAATTTCCAAGATAATGTTCCATCAAAAGCTAATGCTATTGTTAATGCTGGATTTAAATGTGCTCCACTTACCCAACCAGTTAAATAAGCAGCCATTGTTACTGATATTCCCCAGCCAAAACAAGTTACCATCCAGCCTCCACCCTTTCCATAGCTTTTATTTAAGCTTAGGGTCATATTAATACCATTTCCTAAAAGTAAAAGAAAAGTTGTTCCCAAAAACTCTGCTAAATACATTGAACTTGGTTCCATATGAAGTCCTCCTATTTATTTTTTATATAAAAAAGCTTGAAAAAAACACTGAACCCCTCAGTATTTTTTCAAGCTTCTCCATAACACTAAGCCAATTATTCACATGATTTATTCTACTATTTTTTCAGCAACTCGTCAACTATTTTTTATTTTTTTGTTTATTTTTAATTTCTTTAGTCACTTTATCATACATCCCACAATTCTTTTTTTGTGGTAGAAATTCCCATAGCACCACTTCCTAAAGCATTGATTATATCTTCCTTATCTTCTATCAATCCACCTGTTATTATTGGAACTTTAACTGCTTTATTTATCTTTTTTATAATTTTAGGCATTAAACCTGGTAATATCTCTATTGCAGTTGGTTTATTTTCTTTTATATTTATTATTGTATTATTCAACGAGAATGAGTCTAAAACAAAAAATCTTTGTATTACTTTTATTCCATTCTTATTAGCAAAAGATACAATATTATGCTTCGTTGTTATAATTCCATCAGGCTTAATCTCTTTTATAAGGTATTCTGCTCCATTATTTGAACTTGAAAGTCCATCTACCATATCTACATGAACATATACTATTTTTCCTGCCATCTTTAATCTATTAACTATCTCTTTCAGATTTAGAATATTTGCCATTATTACAAAAACTATTTCACTACTACTTTTTATTGCATCTTCTAAATATGTGTCATTTTTTAATGCAGGAATAATTGGATTTCTTTCCAAAATTTCTTTTATATTATACATAACTTTCTCCTAAAATTTACTATTTTTAATAATTAATTATAACATTATAATCAAAATAAAAAAAGTTAATTAGTATAAATATTTATGGAATTTGTACTTGAGAAATATGATTACATGTTGAAAGTTCTGACATCACATCTAAAATATCTATCTGTTTTCCCATAATTAATGTATATTCTATTTTATGTTCTTCTAAGTTTTTTTCAACATTTTTTATTCTTATATTATTTTCTTTAAAAAAATTATAATTTTTCATCAAAACTTCTGAAAAATCTATATCTTTATTAAAATGTACTATCAATTTTCCTATATGTTTATTCTCTATCCAATAACGTTCTAATTTTTTTAAAGTTACAAGAACAATTATTATTGCTATTCCTGAAGGTACAGCTAGATAATAAAATCCCCAACCTATACTTAATCCTAAACAACCTGTAGCCCAAATAGAAGCTGCTGTAGTTAATCCCCCAATAATTCCTTTATCCCTCATTATTGTCCCAGCCCCTAAAAAACCTATACCACTAACTACTTGGGCCCCTATGCGACCTAAATCAGTTTTCAATACTTATGAAGCAGCTGGAAATGCTAATGCATAATTATGTAAATTTATTCTTAGTTGATCTTGAATCATAGATACTATTGTTGCACCAAGACAGACTAATATATGAGTTCTAAAGCCTGCTGGTCTATTATGGTGTCCTCTTTCATAACCGATTATTCCTCCAATAACTATTGCCATAAAAATTCTTAAAATAATCTCATATATTGTAAGTGTATTTGTAAAACTACTCATAAAAACTCCCTTCAAAAATAAAGTAGCAAAGTTGCTCAACATTTGCTACTTTTTACTTAATTTTTATTTATCCTTTCCTGGATAAAACTTAGAATTTGAGAAATAATCTTTAGTTTGTTTTCTGACTTCTGGGAATAATACTATTAATGCTATTAAGTTTGGAATAATAACTAATCCCATTGCTAAGTCTTGAATTGTCCAAACTAAATCTATCTTTGTAATTGCCCCTACAATACATAAAAATGGAAATACATACTTTACTTTATCAGTAACTTTAGGTCCAAAAGCATATGTAAAACTTTTAGCAGCATTAAACCACTGTCCCATTAAAGTTGTAAAGCAGAAAATTAAAAGAGCAAAAGTAGCTACATGTTTTAGCGGAAACCATACAGTTCCAAAAGCTTCAATAGCCATTACTGTAGCACTATGTCCACTTTGATACATTTCTGTTACTCCAACAACTAGAGCTGTTATAGTACAGATAATAATTGTATCAACAAATACCTCTGTAACTCCTGCAATTCCTTCTTCACAAGGGTGTTCTACAATAGCTGAACCATGTGCAAAGGGAGCTGTTCCTTCCCCTGCTTCATTAGAATACATTCCACGAGTTATTCCAAATTGAAGGGCTCTAGTCATAACATATCCTCCAGTTCCTCCAGCTACTGCTTTTAGAGAGAAAGCTTCTGAAAATATTTGACCAAATATTGCTGGAACATGTTGAATATTTAAAATAATAACTAAAATCCCTACTACAATATAAAATACTGACATCATTGGAACAAGTGATGTAGCTATATTAGCAACTCTTTTTAAACCACCTAAAGTTATTGCCATTAAGAAACAAATTAATGCTATACCTGTAATCCAAGTAGGTATATTATAGTTAGAGTATAGAATACCTGAAATAGTATTAGATTGAACTAGATTAGCTCCCATCATCTTAGTACACATAAGAACCGCAATAACTATCCCTAACCAAGGAGCTTTAAGTCCATCTCTAATGTAATACATAGGTCCACTTAAAAGATTTCCTTGTGAATCCTTTCCTCTATACAATTGTGAAAGTACAATCTCTCCATATTTTAAAGCCATTCCAAAACAAGCAGCAAACCACATCCAGAATACGGCTCCCATTCCTCCAGCAGCAATAGCAGTAGCAATCCCTACAACATTTCCTCCACCTACATTTCCAGCTAATGTTACCATCATAGCTTTAAAAGAGGAAATTGATCCCTCACCTTTATCTTCATTTCTAGCCTTAAAAGAATCAATCAACGTTTTCTTAATAATAAATTTAAAATATCTTACCTGAATAAAACCATTAGTTACTGTATATAAAATTCCTAATCCCAATAATACAAAAACTAACCATTTACCCCATAACCAAGCATTTATAATTACAAGAATTTTTTCTAAATTATCTATCATAGTTCTCTCCTACCTATTTTTTATTTATTTTTTATCTCTTTAGCTAACTCAGGATAATTTGTTATAATTACATCTATTCCTTTTGAGTACAAATATCTCATATCTTTTTCTTCATTTACTGTCCAAGTATTAATCTCAAGATTATACTTCTTTAACTCATCAATAACTTCAGGTATCAAATTATTATGTCTTGGATGATAACATTGAACTCCATGAGAATGAGTATATTTCCCAGCATCTATTATCCAATCTTCTGATAAAAATCCATACTTTAATTGGGAAGCAATTTTTTTCATTCTCATAACAGAGAAATGATTAAAACTAGATATAATAACTCTATCCTCTAGGTTATATTCTTTTATCAATTTCCAAACCTTTTCCTCTATCCCTAAATACTCATTTATTCCTGTTTTTAATTCAATATTTGTTATTACCTTTAAATTTTTTACCAATTCAAAATAATCTTTAAGAGTAGGAATTTTATTAAAGCCTACATTTTCAAACTTAAATGATGCATCAAATTTTTCTAATTCTTCATAAGTATAATCCACAACATACCCTTTTCCATTAGTGGTTCTATCAATAGTTTCATCGTGAATAATTACTACTTCCCCATCTTTTGTAAGTTGAACATCTAACTCTATTCCATCTACTCCGCACTCTATAGCTTTTTTAAAAGCTAACATTGTATTCTCAGGATAATTTCCACTATATCCTCTATGTGCAAAAATTTTACTCATAATTTTCCTCCTTTTAATTAAAAAATTCAATAAAAAAACTGGAAAACACAAGTTACAATTAACTTCTTAGTTAATAGCTTCTCCATGTCTCCCAGCTAATATTCTATATACTACATAATATACAATATTTTAAAATTTTTGTCAAATTATTTTATTTTTTTAATTTTTTTAGTATTTTTTTATTTAAAATAGTACATAAAAACCTATCATATATTTCAACAGTTTTTTATTATTATTACATCATTCCAGGCATCATACCAGGATTCATCTCTGGTTGTTTAGGTTCTTTTTTACTAGCTACTAAAACCTCTGTAGTTAGAATTAAAGCAGAAACAGATGCTGCATTTTGAATAGCTGACCTAGTTACTTTTACAGGATCTAGTATTCCTTCTTCTATCATATTTACATATTTTTCAGAAGCAGCATTAAATCCATATCCTTCTGGCATATCTTTCACTTTTTCAAGTACTACTGCACCATCTACTCCAGCATTTTCAGCTATCTGTCTAAGGGGAGCTGTAAGAGCTTTTTTAACTATCTCTACTCCTATTCCCTCTTCTCCTTCAAGCTTAAAGCTATCCATATCCTTAGCAATCTCTACAAGTATAGTTCCTCCACCAGAAACTATTCCCTCTTCTACCCCTGCTCTTGTAGCATTTAGAGCATCTTCTATTCTAAGTTTTTTATCTTTCATCTCTGTTTCAGTAGCAGCTCCAACTTTTATTACTGCAACTCCACCAGAAAGTTTAGCAAGTCTTTCTTGTAATTTCTCTTTATCATAATCTGAAGTTGTTTCAGCTATTTGATTTTTAATAGCAGTTACTCTTCCTTTTATAATTCCAGCTTCTCCCATTCCATCTACTATGATAGTAGCATCTTTAGTAACTTTTACTTTTTTAGCACTTCCAAGTTGTGGAATTGATGTTTCTTCTAATCTCATACCTTTCTCTTCTGAAATTACTTCTCCACCTGTAAGAATAGCTATATCTTCTAACATAGCTTTTCTTCTATCTCCAAAAGCTGGAGCTTTTACAGCTACAACATTTAAAGTTCCTCTCAATTTATTTATTACTAATGTAGTTAGTGCCTCTCCCTCTAATTCATCAGCTATAATTAACATAGGTCTTGAAGTTTGTACTGTTTGCTCTAATATAGGTAAAATATCTTTCATATTTGAAATTTTCTTATCAGTTATTAGAATAAATGGATTATCTAGTTCAGCTACCATTCTTTCAGAATCTGTTACCATATATGGAGATACATATCCTTTGTCAAATTGCATTCCCTCTACTACTTCTAAAGTAGTTTCTAAAGATTTTGCTTCTTCAACAGTAATTACCCCTGTTTCTCCAACTTTTTCCATAGCTTGAGCTATAAGTTTTCCTATCTCTTCATCTCCTGCAGAAATTGAAGCAACTTGAGCTATCTCTTCATTTGACTCTATTTTTTTAGCTCTAGCTTTAAGATGATTAATTACCTCTTTAGTTGCTTTTTCTATACCTTTTTTGATAAACATAGGATTAGCTCCAGCACTTACCATTTTTAATCCTTCTTTTACAATAGCTTGAGCAAGTATTGTAGCAGTAGTAGTTCCATCTCCTGCTACGTCATTAGCCTTTGTAGCTACCTCTTTTATAAGTTGAGCTCCCATATTTTCAAATGGATCTTCTAACTCTATCTCTTTTGCAATAGATACACCATCATTTGTGATAAGTGGTGAACCATAACTTTTTTCTAATACAACATTTCTTCCTCTAGGTCCTAATGTTACCTTTACTGCATCTGCTAAAGTATTTACTCCTATTTCAAGTTTTTTTCTAGCTTCCTCATCAAATTTTAAAATTTTTGCCATTTTTGATTACCTCCAATAATTACTCAACAATTGCTAAAATATCCTCTATATTTAATACTAAATATTTTTCATCTCCATCTTTTATCTCAGTACCAGAAAATTTAGAATACACTACTTTCTCTCCAACTTTTATATCTTCTAATTTTTCTCCCTTTCCAATAGCTATTACTTCAGCCATATTAGGTCTTTCTTTATCTCCTGCTCCTGGAAGAATAATTCCACTTGCTGTCTTCTCTTCTACTTTAACTGGTTTCACTAAAACTCTCTCTCCAATAGGTCTTATTTTCATCTATATCCCTCCATTTTATTAGCACTCTTATACAACGAGTGCTATTCTTTTACATTAATATCTTAAATCATTTAATCTTAACTGTCAATAGTTTTTTGAGAATTTTTCATTGTCTTTTTTTAACTTCATTGGTAAAATATAGGTAATGCTGGGGAGGTTGTTATTATGAGTAATTTACTTAATGAAAAAATTGATTTAAAAGAGTTTTACAAAAAATTCTTAGTTATTGGTATTCCATTGATGATACAACAACTTGTATCTTCATCTTTAAATTTTATTGATAATCTTATGATAGGAAGACTTGGTACTGACTATATAGCTTCTGTTGGTTTTGCCAATAGTGTCTATCGGATTTTAGATTTGATTATCTTTGGAATATGTAGTGGTATGGGAGTATTTATAGCTCAATACTATGGAAAAAGAAATTTTGAATTAATTAGAAAAATATTAGGACTTATGGTAAGAGCAGCTTTTGCAGTATCTATGTTATTTGCTCTTGTAGCTTTTTTTAAGGCTGATTTTATTATAGGAATTTTTTCAAAAGATTCAGAAGTTTTAAGAATTGGTACCTCGTATCTTAAAGTTGTAGTTCCTTGTTATATATTCTACTCTATATCTTCTAGTATGGGATTTTCTTTACGTGCTATGGGGCTTACTAAATTTCCTATGATTTCAGCTTCTATTGGAGTAGCAACCAATACTTTCTTTAACTACTGTCTAATCTATGGTAATCTAGGACTTCCTAAACTTGAGGAAAAAGGAGCTGCTCTTGCAACAATTTTAGCAAGATTTGTAGAGATGTGTATTATACTAACTATTATCTATAAAAAAGACTTCAACCTTAAAGGAAAATTAGAATCATATCTACATATTCCTAAAAATCTTATAAAAGAGATTATAAAAGTATCTTCTCCTGTTATATTTACTGAGATGCTTTGGATACTAGGAATTATCTCTCTATCAGTTGCCTATGCAAAACTTGGTACTGTACAATCTGCTTGTGTACAGATAGCTGATGTGGTTTCTGCTATTTCTGCTATATTATTTATGGGAATTTCTAATGCTGCTTCTGTTATTATTGGACATACTATTGGTAGCGGAGATAAAAATAAAGTCATTGCCTACTCTAAACAAATTATTTTAGTTGCCTTTGGTATGGCTACTTTTAGCTTTATCTTAGTACAACTTCTTACAGGAAATATTATAGCTTTGTATAAATTATCACCAGATATAGCTCTTCTTGCTGAAAAAACTTTAAGAGTATATGGAATTTTTGTTTTCTTTAAAATGGTAAACTGGGCTATACTAATTGGATTATTTAGAGCAGGTGGAGATACAAAAGTAGCTTTTTACTTAGATATCTTACCACTTTGGTTATATGGTGTTCCATTAGCTTTTATAGGAGCATATTTCAAAGTTCCTATTTTTATTCTTATAGGACTTGCAGAATCTTGTGAAGTTATCAAGTTAATATTTGCTCTTTGGAGATATAAAACTCTACGTTGGATAAAAGATGTAACAGTATAATTTTTATATTAAAAACTCCCTCTCTTAGAATTTAAGAGAGGGAATTTTTTTATATTTAGTATGTAGTAAAAAGTTTTTAAATACTATCTTTTCTTATATCCACACTTTGGACAAACTCCATTTTCATCTAATGAAATTCCACAAAGAGGACAACGGTCTATATTATTCTTAGTAGTAAACTCTGCAGAAGCTGCATTTACACCACTAGTAAAAGTTATTTTAGCAATATTTAATTTATCTTTTAATAAGTCATAAACAATTTTAATCATTCCTTCAACTGTTAAAGTTTCTTTAGTAACAACTAAACGAGCGTCAGGATATGCAGTTGCTAAGTCAGTCTTAAAAGCAGGACCTTTCATAACGTTTTGAGGAGTCCCATCTTTTATCCCAGTTTCCTCATAAACTTTTAAAATAGCAGGTAAAAGAGGATCATCTTCTCTCAAAATAAGAGAGTGGTCAAAATTCTTCAATACTTCCCAAGCTGTTTTTTGAATTTCATTACAAGGGAATACCATATTTACACCTTCATTTATAGAATCTTCTACTTCTATTGTTAAAACTCCAGTATGTCCATGTAAATATTGAGCTTCTCCTCTAAACTTATAAAATCTGTGTGCATATTGTAAATCAAAACTTGTAATACTTCTCATAATTTTACCTCCTTAAATTAACTATCTTTATTCTTATGAGAATATATTATCATATTTGTATTTATTTGTCAATTAAAATTATTTTTATTTTATAACAATTTCAATTATATGGTATTAAGCCTTGATTTTACTTTGTTTATTAAAAATTTATCTTTTATATTTTATTACTTTTGAAAAAATTTATTTAAAAACTCTTTCTTTTCTCTCACAAAAAGTTTTCCTTCTACCTCCTTGCAAATATAAACTACCACTATTAATCCATCTCTTTCATTAGTGCAATCAATAGCTTCTTTTATCACTTCATACTCTTTTCCGTTCTTTTTATTAATCCAAGTTGAATTAGCTTTTATTTCCATTTTTTCTCCTTTATTTATCAAATAATTTTTTATTATAATATGAATTTGCTGTATAAATTGCAGCTATTGGATTATGCCCTAATACTCTATCTTTTACAGCAAAAACAGTAACAGGTGCTTCAGAATATTTTATAAATAAACTATCATGCCCTACACAAAGTCCTAATAATATATTTAATTGTGTTCCTCTTGAATTTAAAAATTTAGCCTGTCCTATTGGATTACACATAGGTTCAAATTCACAAGCAGGACGAACTTGCTGCTCTTTATTTATATTTATAAATTTTTTAGAAATGCTTCCATTTTTACATACAATAGAATTTACTTCAAAACCATGATATCTTAATATATTGGCAAAAATTTCAGCCTCATTTGCTAAGCCTATACAAAAAGCTAATCCTAATTTTGTAAAATTACACTTATTAGCAAAAAGTATAATCTCCTGTATCCTTGTTAATTGACAATATCCTTCTGCTTCTACTAATGCTGAATTATGAGATAATCTCATATTTTCTTCTTCTAAATAATACTTTTTTATTTCCTCTATTTTTTCTAATTCTCTACACGGGCAATTTATAGGTGCATCTTCTAAATTTCCGTTTCTACATGAATGTTTTTTACATGAATCACAAGTATACATTACAATCCCCTCCTCAAATATTTTATATTTATATTATATAACATTTTTGAAAAATTTTCTAAAAAAATATTGATATATAATGTAGAAAATAGTATAATATAAAAATATAACAATACTAGTTTATATTAAAAAATAAAAAAATTTAAAAGGAGAAATGAAATGCACCCAGTAATAATAAAATTTTTAGACAAAGTTTTAGACTTACTTCCTACAATTATTATTAGAGGAGTAATTGTTATTGTATTATTCTCTATTTGGCCTAAATTTGTAGATGTATTAATCAAAGCGTATAAAAAGGCTTTAAGGAAGAAAAATGTTGATCCTCTTTTAGAAAGTTTTACAAGTTCAATGATTAAAACTCTAATGTATGTAATCCTATTTTTCTTAATAGTAGGAATAGCTGGAGTAAAAGCTACTTCACTTGTAACTGTTCTAGGTACTGCAGGTTTAGCTGTAGGTTTGGCATTACAAGGAAGCTTAGCAAACTTAGCTGGAGGTATGTTAATACTTTTCTTTAAACCTTTTACTAAGGATGAATATATCGTAGCAAGTAGTGGAGTTGAAGGAACAGTTGATAAGATACAAATACTTTATACTATCTTAACTACCCCTGATAATAAAGTAGTTATCGTTCCTAATAGTCAATTAGCTAACAATGCCATTACTAATGTTTCAAGAAATCCAGAAAGAAGACTTGATATGGTATTTTCTGTTTCTTATGATACACCAACTGAAAAAGTAAAAGAGATTTTAAATAGAATTGCTAATGCTCATCCAGCAGTTTTAAAAGAAAAACCTATTAATATTAGAATGAGCGTTCAAAATGCTAGTTCACTTGATTTTATATTTAGAGTATGGGTAAAAAAAGAAGATTATTGGACAGCAAAATTTGATTTTACTGAAATTGTAAAAGATGAATTTGATGCTAATAATATTGAAATTCCATATCAAAAAATTGATATTTATAGAAAATAATTTTTCAAATAAACTTCGTGTTAAAAATCACGTTTTTTAAAAATTTTACTGTACATTTTCCAGAGTTTCGTGTTATAATATCTGAAATCCAAAAAATATTTATAAAATAAGTTCGTAAATTAAATTAATCTATATTATGTATTTTAAAAGGAGTTGCAAATGAACGGAAAAATAGTAAAAGAAGCTATAACATTTGATGACGTATTATTAATCCCTGCAAAATCAGAAGTATTACCTCACCAAGTAAATCTTAAAACAAGACTTACAAAGGATATTACACTAAATATACCTATACTTAGTGCTGCTATGGATACAGTTACAGAATCAGATTTAGCTATCGCTCTAGCTAGACAAGGTGGAATTGGATTTATTCATAAAAATATGAGTATTGAAGACCAAGCTGCTGAAGTAGATAGAGTAAAAAGAATAGAAAGTGGAATGATAAGAAACCCTGTTACTCTTACTGCTGATTGTACAGTAGGACAAGCTGAAGATTTAATGAGAAGATATAAAATCTCTGGACTTCCTGTAATTGAAGGAGAAGGAAAACTTATAGGAATAGTTACAAATAGAGATATAAAATACCATAAAGATATGGGACAACTAGTTGGAGATATGATGACAAAAGATAATCTTATCACAGCTCCAGTTGGAACAACTTTAGACCAAGCTAAGGAAATATTATTATCAAATAGAATAGAAAAGTTACCTATTACAGATGAAAATGGATATTTAAAAGGATTAATTACAATCAAAGATATAGATAACTTAGCTGAATATCCTAATGCATGCAAAGATTCTCATGGAACATTGAGAGTTGGGGCAGCTGTTGGAATAGGACCTGATACTTTAGAAAGAGTTGCAGCTCTTGTAAAAGCTGGAGTAGATATTATAACTGTTGACTCTGCTCATGGACACTCTATGGGAGTAATCAATAAAATCAAGGAAATTAAAGCTGCTTTCCCTAATCTTAACTTAATCGGTGGAAATATTGTTACTGCAGAAGCTGCTTTAGACTTAATTGAAGCTGGAGTAGATGCTGTAAAAGTAGGAATAGGACCTGGTTCTATCTGTACTACAAGAGTTGTTGCAGGAGTTGGAGTACCTCAACTTACTGCTGTAAATGATGTTTATCAAGTATGTAAAGATAGAGGAATAGGAGTAATTGCTGATGGTGGAATAAAACTATCAGGAGATATAGTAAAAGCTTTAGCAGCTGGAGCTGATTGTGTAATGCTAGGAGGACTTCTAGCTGGAACAAAAGAAGCTCCTGGAGAAGAAATAATTTTAGAAGGAAAGAGATTCAAGCTTTATGTTGGAATGGGTTCAATAGCAGCTATGAAGAGAGGTTCTAAAGACAGATACTTCCAAAATGATGCTAAAAAACTAGTTCCAGAAGGAATAGAAGGACGTATCTCTTATAAAGGAAATTTAAAAGATGTTGTATTCCAATTATGTGGTGGAATTAGAGCAGGTATGGGATACTGTGGAACTCCTACAATAGAGGATTTACAAATTAATGGTAAATTCATAAAAATAACTGGTGCCGGATTAAGAGAAAGTCATCCTCATGATATTACAATTACTAAAGAAGCACCTAACTATTCTAAATAAAATATAATTATATGATGGTTATTACATTAGTAATAACCATTTTTTTACTATTTAAAATAATTCTTAAGAAAAAAGCTAAAGAAATAAAATTTCTCTAGCTTTTTTAAACTAAACTATTTAAATTTATAACTAATTATTCTACTATCTAACTAACCATCCACCATCTACTGCTAAGATATGTCCATTTACATAGTCTGATGCTTTACTTGCTAAGAATACTACTGCTCCCATTAAATCAAATGGATCTGCCCATCTCTCTGCTGGTATTCTACTTAGTATCTCTGCATTTCTCTTTTCATCTGCTCTTATTGGTGCTGTATTTGCTGTTTTGATATATCCTGGTGCTAATGCATTAATTTGGATATTATGTGCTGCTAATTCGTTAGCAAATGCTTTTGTTATTCCTGCTACTGCATGTTTACTTGCTGTGTAAGGTGGTACAAATTTTCCTCCTTGGAAAGCTAACATTGATGCTATATTAATTATCTTTCCTGCTCCTTGCTTTACCATTACTTTAGCTACATCTTGGCTTAGATGGTAAACTGAATCAATATTTATTGCCATTACTGCATCCCAATCTTCATCTTTATACTCTAATAGTGGAGCTCTTCTTATTGTTCCAGCATTATTTACTAATATATCTATTTTCCCATAAACTTTAATACATTCTTCAACTGTTTTAGATACTTGAGTTCTATCTGTCAAATCTGCTTGGAAGAACTCTACTTTTCTTCCTTCAGCTTCTACCATAGTTCTTGTTTCATCCCAAGCTCTATCATAAGTTACTACAAATAAATCTGCTCCTGCTTTAGCTAGTGCTACAACATAAGCTTGTCCTAGTCCAGTGTTTCCTCCTGTTACTATTGCTACTTTTCCTTTTAAAGAAAAGAAATCCATATTAAAATTATTTAGCATTTTTTAATTCAACTCCTTATAGCTCTCAATCATTTTTTATCTTAAATCTTCCATTGCTACATGGTCCATGTCAGTAAATGTTTGATTTTCTCCTACCATTCCCCAAATAAAAGTATAACTTCCAGTTCCTACTCCTGAATGAATTGACCATGATGGTGATATTATAGCCTCATCATTTTTCATAACTATATGTCTTGTTTCATTAGGTTCTCCCATTAAATGAAATACTCTTGCATCTTCATTCATATCAAAATAGAAATAAACTTCCATTCTTCTATCATGAGTATGACATGGCATACTATTCCATACTGAACCATCTTCTAAAGCCGTCATTCCCATTACTAATTGACAAGATTGACATACATCTGGATGAATATATTGATTTATTGTTCTTTTATTTGAAGTTGCTAAATTTCCTAAGTGAACCTTTTTAGCATCTTCTAATCCTATTTTCTTAGTTGGATATTTTTTATGTGCCGGAGCTGAGTTCATATAAAACTTAGCTGGTACATTACTATCTAATGATTTAAAAGTTACCTCTTTTATTCCTAATCCAATATATATAGCATCTTTATTATTTAGTTGAAATTCTTGACCATCAAGAGTGATAACTCCTGCTCCTCCTACATTTATAATTCCCATCTCTCTTCTTTCTAAGAAATAATCAGAACCTAATTCTTTACTTCCTTCTAATTTTACAATCTCTGTAGTTGGGCAAATTCCTCCAACAATTATTCTATCAAAATGAGAATATACTAATCTTATATTATTTGGAGTAAATAAATCTTGAATTAAATACTCTTCTCTCAATCTTTCTGTATCATAAAATTTTGCATCTTTATTACTTGAAGCATAACGAATCTCCATTCTTTTTCCTCCTACAAATTATTTAATCAATCCAAATAATTCTGGTAATACCAATGAAAAACTTGGAACAAAAGTTACTACTAACAAAATTATTATCGTTATTAAATAAAATGGTAATAACCATTTAAATACCTCTTCTATTGTAACTCTTCCTACCTTACAGCCAGTAAACAAAATTGGTCCTACTGGTGGAGTTATAGTTCCAATACATAAATTAAATACTAACATTATTCCAAAATGAACTGGTGTCATTCCAAAACTTTGAACTATTGGTAAAAATATTGGTGTAAAAATTAAAACTGCTGGTGTTGGGTCCATAAAAGTTCCTATTATTAAAAGCAAAATATTCATAATAATAAGAATTACTATTTTACTATCTGTTATTCCCAATAACATTTCTGCTATTTTTTGAGGAATATGAGCAAAAGACATTCCCCATGACATAATTGAAGAAACACCTATCATAAAAATAACTATTGCTGTCATTTGTGCTGAACTCAAAAATATTTTTGGTAAATCACTTAACTTCATCTCTTTATATATAAATGATAAAAATAATGAATATACAACAGCTATAGCTGAACCTTCAGTAGCTGTAAAAACTCCTTTTAATATTCCTCCTATAACTATAAGTATAAGAAGTAAACTTGGAACAGCATCTAAAACAACTTTTATTCCTTCTTTAAAACTATTTTGAGTTTCAGACTTATACTTTAATTTTTTTGCCATAATAGCTGCTACTATCATTACTCCTATTCCCCATAATATTCCAGGAATATATCCAGCAATAAATAAAGCTGATACAGAAACACTTCCAGCTACTGTTGAGTAAACTATCAATGTATTACTTGGAGGTATTAACATACCTGTTGGAGCTGAACATATATTTACAGCTGCACTAAATTTTTTATCATATCCTTCTTTTTCTTCAATTGGTGAAATTGTCCCTCCTACTGCAGCTGCAGCTGCAACTCCAGAACCACTTATTGCTCCAAATAACATATTAGCTACAACATTTGCTTGAGCTAATGGTCCATAAAATCTACCACCAAATAACTTTGCACAATTTATAAGCCGAATAGCTATTCCACCAGTATTCATTATATTTCCTGCTAATATAAAGAAAGGAATTGCTAACAACGAAAAGGAATTTGTTCCTATAAACATTCTTTGAGCTGAAGTAATCATGGCTCCATTAAATGGTAAAATTACTAACATAGCTAAAGTTGAAGAGAGTCCAATACTTATACTTATAGGAACTCCCAAAGCTAAAAATATAACTAGAGAGATAAATATTATCAATCCTACTTGTACTGCTAAATCCATAATCTTTCTCCTTTATTTTTATTCTTTAGATGATAATATTTTTTTTATATTACAAATAGCATAAAATATTATCATTACTCCACTTATTGGTATAGCTGAGTAAATAACTCCCATTGGAATTTGTAAAGCAGCATCTGTTTGAGCCATCTGTCTTAAAGTTGTAAAATATCCACCATACATCATTACCCCAACTACAAATATAGCGATAATAATTTCTTGAAAAGTATCAATAACTTTTCTTACACCCTTGGGTGTTAAATCCCTTATAAAAGAAATTTGCATATGCTCTCTCTTCCCAAATACATATGCTGAACCATACATAACTAACCATACAAAAAGATACTGTGATGTTTGTTCAGTTACAACACTCGGATTATTAAAGAAATATCTTGTAATAACTTGCCAGGTTACCAAAATTGTCATTATTCCCATAATAGCTATACAAAATATCTCTATTATTTTATTTAAGATATTTTTTATATTTTCCATATTTTTCTCCTCAAGGATAATTATTCATTAATTAGCTAATGCTCTTACATCTTTATATATTTTTTTAGTCATTTCTGAAGAGTTAGCAACTTCTTCTTGTAATGGTTTTACTCTCTCTTGGAATGGTTTAATATCTACTTCTATAAATTGAGCTCCATTTTCAGTTGCTATTTTTTTAGCTGCTTCTACATTATCATTCCAAATCTTAAATTCATTTTCAATAGTTTTATGCATTAAATCATCAAATATTTTTCTATTCTCTGGTGTCATTCCTTTATATAAATCTTCATTGATTATGATTAAGTCCGGTACCATTAAATGATTTGTATAAGAGAAGTAAGGTGCTATTTCATAATGTTTTAAATCTACATAAGTAACTTCATTATTTTCTCCACCTTCAATAACACCTTGTTGAACAGCAGTATACACTTCTCCTTGTCCCATAGGTGTTCCTACTCCTCCCATATAGTCAACCATTTTCTTCATTGTATCTGATTGCATAACTCTAAACTTATATCCCTTTAAATCTTCTGGTTTTGTCATTGGTTTATCTGTATATAAACATCTTGCTCCTGCTGTAAAAGCTCCTATTACTTCAAATCCACTTGAAGCTGTTGATTCAAATAATGGATCTAATACTCCAGATAAGAATACTTTCTTTTGATGCTCTAAACTATCATATAAATATGGTAATCCAATTACAGCAAAATCTTTATTGAAACTTTCAACAACTGGATTTCCAACAACTGACATTTGAATAACTCCATTTTGAACTAGTTCAGCAGTGGCTCTTTGATCTCCAAGTAATTCATTAGGAGAAATTTCTAACTTATATGCTCCTGCTGTTTGAGTTTCTAACTCCTTACTAAACTCTTCTAACGCCTTATATTGTGGATGATTTTCAGATTGGTTAAAAGCAACTTTTAAAACTTGTGTTTTTACCTCTTTTTCAGCTGGAGTGGATACAGTATCTTGCTTTTTCTCTCCAGAACATCCCATAAACATTCCCATAAGTACCAAACTACTTAAAATTAAACCTTTTTTCATAACCTTTACCTCCATATTTCACATTTAAGAACTAGTTCATATTTAAGAACAATATAAGTATAGTACTTTTTTTTACTAAAGTCAATACTTTTTAAAACTTTTTATATATTTTAAAAACATTTTATTTTTATATAAAACTATAAATAATAAAATAGTAGATTTTTTTTTATTTTTTTGTTATGATATAATGATGAAATAAAAATAAAGGAAGGAATAATTATGGAATTACATAATCCAACTAAAAGAGTTATAGATATTTTAAATATAATTTCAAAAAATTCTGATAAATTAACATTTTCAAACATTTCTAAAAGTTTAGAAATTCCTAAAAGTACATTATCTCCAATTTTAAAAACATTGGTAGAATTAGAAGTTTTAAACTTAGATCCTATTTCTCAAACTTACGCTACTGGGTTAGGTGCTTTTCAAATAGGACAATCATATCTCAAAAATCTTAATGGTTTAGATATTATAAAATCACATATGACTACAATTACAAATAGTTGTAATGAAACTTGTCAACTGGGAATAAATCACAATAATGAAGTCCTTTATCTTACTAAAGTAGAATGTTCTCAGCCTATAAAACTTATGTCATCTATCGGAAGAAATCTTCCATTATATTGTACAGGTCTTGGAAGAGCACTTTTATTTAATTATTCTGAAAAAGAAATTAGAAATCTCTATTCTAATGGACTAACTCAATTTACTGAAAAAACAGTTTCTAATGTAGATGATTTAATTAAAATAATAAATTTTTCTAAAAAAGAGGGGTTTGCAGAAGAAAAAGCTGAAGTTACTATTGATGCTTGTTGTGTTGCTGTACCTTTAGTCGTAAATAATCAAATTCAAGCTGCTATTGGTATAAGTCTTCCTATGAGTAGAGCAACAGAAAATCATTTGTTAAATATTATTTCACTTTTGAAATTACATTCACAATTAATTTCTGAAGAATTAGAAGCTTTAAATATCAAATCTATTTTGGCTTAATTTAGCAATATTATATTAAATAATAGTCTTATTTTATTTATAATTTTTACATAGAATATAATTTAATTATTAAAAATAACTAGGAGAGATTAAAATGATAGCTGGAAAAATTAAAAATATTAATATGTACAAAGGAATTTCAAAAAACTTAGATAAAGCTATTGATAGCATTATCAAAGGAGAATTTTTAGGAAAAGAACCTGGAAAGTATAAAATTGATGAAGAAAATGTATTTTTTAATGTTCAAGAACTCACTACTAAATCTATTGAAGAATCTTTTTTTGAAACTCATCAAAAATATATAGATATTCAAATTGTTATAAATGGAGCTGAAAATTATGGTGTTTTATTATCTGATAAAAATTTAGAAGTAATTAATCCATTTGATGTTGAAAAAGATTTTGGAACTTTTAAAAAAGAACCTCATACTATTTTTACTATTACTCCAGAAGATTTTATAATATTTTTTACTAATGAACCTCATATGCCTGGATTAAAAGTTAAAGAAAAAAGTTTTATTAAAAAAGTTGTATATAAAATAATAATTTGAGAGTGTAATTAATTTTGGGTATTTACTCCTTTAATTGTTAAAATTAAATAAACTTAACAGAGACTGAAGAGTTTAAGTTATTTTTCAGTCTCTTTTCATATTCTATCCCAATTTTCCACTAATTATACACCAATTTCTCATATATACTTCTTTATATTTTTATTTTTGTCACTTTTCTAAAAATTCTATTTAAATTTTCTATTACAGTTATGTTATATATTATTCTTTTCACTTCTAAATTAAATTTAAAAAAGATCTTTAATTCATTCCAATTATCATTAGAAATAAAAAAATTAGTTTGTTACTAATAAAATATGATCCTTTTTTAGAATATTAGCAATAGTTCCTTAATCTAAATTTATGTCAAAAATATCTTTAAGTAACTTTTTAATTTTGCTATATAAGAATATGTGATAAATATTTAATTTTACAATCAAAGTTCTAATATTAACACCATATTGAATAGGGATAATATAATTGCTTAGAAATTCTATAATACTTTTTTAAGTTATTTAAAATTTAAAGACCAAATTTTTCATAATAAATCACATCCTATTTAAAAGAGTATTTAAATAGAATATCATACTTTTAACCATATAAAATCTTTAAACTTTTTAAGAAAGCATTAATCTGAATAGTTATATATCAAATAGAAAAAAAGCCCCAAATTTGGGGCTTCTATACTTTCTGATTAACTCAACTATTTTGAAGCGTATACAGATACTTGCTTCTTGTCTTTTCCTAATCTTTCGAATTTTACATATCCATCAATTAGAGCAAATAGAGTATGGTCTTTACCCATTCCCATGTTGTTTCCTGGGTGGAAAGCTGTTCCTCTTTGTCTTACTATGATGTTTCCAGCTTTTACAACTTCTCCATCATATTTTTTTACTCCAAGATATTTAGGATTTGAATCTCTTCCGTTTTTAACAGAACCTTGTCCTTTTTTGTGTGCAAATAATTGTATATTTAAAGTAAATTGCATCTATTTTTCCTCCTTCTCAACAAGCTTTATATTTTTAGGATAATCTTTTGATAAACTTTTTATCATTAATACCATGCTCTCTAATAAAGTATCTAGTTCTTTCTCTTTTCCTTTATTATCCATACCTCTCATATCTACACTTAAGTAGCCATCAGAGTCTATTTCAAACTTAGGATAGATATCAAGCACATCTTGCATACCACCTAAAGGTAATTGTAATGCCATAGAAAGTGCAGCACAAACTATATCTTCACCATACTCAGCATAGCCTGAATGTCCAGTAGCTTTGTATCCTACAACTCTACCTTTTTTTCTATAAATTTCTATTCTTGTCATTGACAATCTAATTTAGACAATTAAGCGTTTATTGAAGTAACTTTAATTTCAGTAAATAGTTGTCTGTGACCTTTTTTTCTGTGGTATCCTGTTTTTGGCTTGTATTTGAAGTTAACTACTTTAGCTCCTTTACCTTGAGCAACAACTTCTGCAACTACTTTAGCTCCTTCTACTACAGGAGTTCCAACTTTTACAGTTTCTCCATTAGCTACTAAAAGAACTTCAGTTAATTCTACAGTTGCGTTAACTTCAGCATTTAATTTCTCTACTCTTAATACGTCACCTTCTGTAACTTTGTATTGTTTACCACCAGTTTTAATAACTGCGTACATTCTAACACCTCCAAAAGTATTAACAAATCGCTGAATAGGGTTGCTGATGACCTTATTTCATGCGTAATCTAGATGAAATTATACCATATAAATTAAAGTTTGTCAATGGGTCAGCTATATTTTATATTAATTTTTTTGATAAAACTATTGATTTTTTTGAAAAAAAAATGTATTATTTACCTATCTAGTAAATAATATGAGGTTGATGAATTTTATGATATTTCAAAGAACTGAACTTTTAATTGGAAGTGAAAATTTAAATAAACTTAAAAATTCTCATGTAATAGTTTTTGGTGTAGGTGGAGTAGGAGGATTTGCTACTGAAGCCCTTATAAGAGCTGGAATAGGCGAGATTTCAATAGTTGATTTTGATACTGTTGATATAACTAATCTAAATAGACAAATAATTGCACTACAAAGTACAATTGGAAAGCTAAAAACTTCTGTAATGAAGGAAAGACTTCTAAATATCAATCCTAATTTAATTGTACATGAATATCCATGTAAATTTTCCAAAGATAATATTGATATTTTCTTTAAAGATAAAGAGTATTCATATATAGTAGATGCTATTGATTTAGTTACTTGTAAATTAGACTTAATCTCCATTGCAAAAGATAAAAATATTCCAATTATCTCATCTATGGGGACAGGAAATAAACTAAATCCTACTATGCTAGAAGTTAATGATATAAATAAAACTTCTGTATGCCCTTTAGCTCGTGTTATGAGAAAAGAGTTAAAAAATAGAGGAATAAAAAAATTAAAAGTTGTTTATTCTAAAGAGGAACCTAAGAAACCTGAAAACTTAGAAGGAAGTAGAGAAAAAAAAGTAAATGTTGGAAGTATCTCATTTGTTCCATCAACTGCTGGACTTATAATAGCTAGTGAAGTAATTAAAGATATTTGTAATTTATAGGAGGAATATAAAATGAAAAAAATTGGAGTGTTTTATGGTACTACTTCAGGGACTACTGCTGGAGTTGTTGATGAATTAGAATTTTATTTAAGAAAAAATGACTATGAGGTACATAATGTAGCTGATGGCATTTCTAGTCTTTCTGAATATGAAAATCTCATACTTGTAACACCTACTTATGGTGTAGGAGAATTACAAGCTGACTGGGAAAATGTATATGATGAGTTTTGTAAAATTGATTTTACAGGAAAAGTTGTTGGACTTATAGGACTTGGAAATCAATATGCATTTGGAGAATCATTTGTAGGAGGAATTAAAGTTCTTTACGATGTGGTTATTAATAATGGTGGAAAAGTTGTTGGATTTACATCAACTGAAGGATACCACTATGAAGAATCAGAGGCAGTAATTGATGATAAATTTGTAGGACTTGCAATAGATGAAGGAAATCAAGGAGATTATACTCCTGAAAAAATTCAAAATTGGGTATCTGAAATTAAACCTGAATTTAATTAAGAAAATTAAAATTCTCTATTAAAATTTTATAAAAAAAATAGTATAATTTATTTGTTATATTTTTTTAAAGGAGAAAAAAGTGAAGAAGGTTATTTCGTTTATAATGTCTATTACAATTTGTACTGCTCTATTAGGTGCAGAGTTTAAAGAGGTTACTCCTCTTGAAAAAAACATTGTTGCTCAAAATGAAACTATAAAAGAAGAAGTAAAAGAAAATACAAAACCTACTGAGAAAATAGAGGTTTTAGAGGAAAAAGTAGCTGAAACAGAAGTTTCCAAAGAAAGAATAGAAGATTTAGGAATTAAAAGAAAAAGTTCAGATGGAAAAGTTTATGCTGGAAAAGAAACCACTCCATATACTGGTAAATTTGCCCTATTTTTAGGAGATATCATTGAATATACTGAAACATATGTAAATGGTGTATTAAATGGACCTAAAACTTGGTACTCTTATGATGGTAAGGTAGTCTTAGAAGAGAACTATAAAAATGATAAGATTGAAGGAGAGCAAAAGGCTTATTATGAAAATGGAAATATTAAATCTATTGTAGACTATAAAAATGGTAAAATTATTAAAATAGAAGCCTTAGCTCAAGATGGAACTATCCTACATCAAAGCGATTTAAGTAAAGGTACTGGAATTTGGAAATATTTCTGGGAAAATGGAAATATTCTTGAAGAAGGTAGCTATAAAAATTGGAAAAAAGATGGCAAGTGGGTCAAATATCGTGAAAATGGCGAAGTTGATGTTACTACTATCTATAAAAATGGTAGACTTATTGAGCAGATTTGGGGATAGTAGTTATTTTAATGTAATTTAAACTAAAAAATTTTTTCTTAAAAATAAAAGTAACTAAGTAGTTATCAATTACAAAATTAAAAGGGAGTCTTATAAAACTCCCTTTTTTCATTAAGAACTATTTATTTTCAGATATTACTTTATTGATTTCAGCTATTACAGCATCAGCATCTAATCCGTGAGCTGCAATCCCTTCTCCTAAAGTTTCTCCAGCTGCTATCATACATCCTACACAACCAAGTCCATACTTTGCAAATACTTCTCTGATTATTGGATAATTTTGAACTGCTACTAAAATATTTGTATCTTTTGTTACCATATCTTATCACTCCTAAAATTTTTTAATTTTTACATTAATATTATAATAAAATTTACTTGCTGTGTCAACTTTTATTATATATTTATTTTCCTACTATATTTAGTAAATCATGTACTCTTACCATACCTACCAATTTATTATCATCTATTACAGGGAGTACAGTTATTTGGCTAGGTCTATTTTCCATAAGTTCTAGAGCATCTATTGCCATACTATTAGAATCCGTTCTTGTAAAGTTTCTTGTCATTATATCCTTAGCTTTAAACGTAAAGAATTCTCCCTCTTTTGTCAAAGCTCTTCTAATATCTCCCTCTGTGATAATACCTACCATTAAATCACCATTCATAACACATACAGCACCAAGACTTTTATCTGTCATAGTAAGTATTACATTTTTTATTGGACTCTCTTTATCACATACAGGTATTTCATCACCTTTTTTCATTATATCTCTTACTCTCATTAGAAGTCTTTTTCCTAGACTTCCACCTGGATGATATAGTGCAAAATTCTCTGGTCTAAAATCCCTTCTCTTTATAAGTATTGCTGCAAGAGCATCTCCCATAACTAAAGTAGCTGTTGCTGATGACATAGGAGCTAAATTAAGTGGACATCCCTCTCTACTTACTCCTATATTTAATACATAGTCAGCTGCTTTTCCTAGTTTTGAATTTCTATTTCCTGTCATAGCTACAAGTTTAGCTCCTATCTTTTGAATAGATGGAAGAAGAGATACTATCTCATCACTATTTCCACTATTAGATATAGCTAATACCACATCATTTGGAGCTATCATTCCAAGATCTCCATGTAATCCTTCAGCAGAGTTCATAAATATAGCCGTTGTTCCTGTTGAAGCTAATGTTGCAGCTATCTTCTTACCAATAAGTCCAGATTTTCCTATTCCTGTAACTACAACTTTTCCCTTCATTCCTAATATCAACTCTACAACTTTTGTTATATCTCCGTCTAAAGAGTTCTTTACTCTTCCTAATTCCTCTATCTCTGCCTCAAATACACTTCTTGCATAATCCACTTCATTAAATTCCATAACTATCCCCTATCTTCCTTTTACTAAATCATCTATTTTTATAGCTACTTTTAATATCTCCTCTAAATCATCTAAGAATAACATATTTGGTCCATCTGACTTAGCTTCATTTGGATTAGGATGTACCTCAGCAAATATAGCATCTACACCTATTGCAAGCCCTGCTCTCATAAGTGGGAATACGTACTCTCTATCCCCAGATGTAGCTGTTCCTAGCCCCCCTGGTCTTTGTACAGCATGAGTCACATCAAATACTACTGGATATCCAAATTTTCTCATTTCCATAAAGCTTCTCATATCTACTACCATATTATTGTATCCAAAAGTACTTCCTCTTTCACAAAGTAGTATATTTTGATTATTACTCTCTTCCATTTTAGTTACAACATTTTTCATATCCCAAGGAGCTAAAAATTGTCCTTTTTTAATATTTACTGGAAGCCCTGTTTCTGCTGCTGCTAAAAGTAAATCTGTCTGTCTACATAAAAAAGCTGGAATTTGTAAAATATCTACTACTTCTGCAGCTTTTTTACATTGCCAAGTTTCATGTACATCAGTTATTACAGGAACATTATACTTTTCTTTAACTTTCTTTAAAATTTCTAATCCTTTTTCAAGTCCTGGTCCTCTAAAAGAGTGTATAGATGACCTATTAGCCTTATCAAAAGAAGCTTTAAAAATATATTGTATTCCTAGTCTATCACAGATATCTTTTATTTTTCCAGCTACTTCCATTACTAGCTCTTCTGACTCTATTACACAAGGCCCAGCTATTAGAGCAAATCTTTTATTTCCTCCAATTTCTATCTTATCTCCTACTTTTACAACTCTTACTTTATCTACCATTTTTCCCCCTTATCCTCTTATCTTTCTTTTTACTATTTCTCTTCTTGCTATTTCTCTATCATCAAAATGGATTTTCTTTCTTCCAAGTATCTGATAAGTTTCATGTCCTTTTCCAGCAATTAAAATTATATCATTTTTTTGAGCTATCTCTATGGCTTTCACTATAGCCTGCTCTCTATCCTCTTCTACAAGATAATGATCTCCGTTCATACCCTTTTTAACATCTTCAATTATTAAATGTGGATTTTCTGTTCTTGGGTTATCAGATGTAAGTATTGCTATATCACTAAGTCTTTGAGCAATTTCCCCCATAATTGGTCTTTTAGTTGCATCTCTATCTCCACCACAACCGAATACAGTAATTACTCTACCTTTTTTCAATTCATTTATACTTTTTAAAATATTCTCTAGAGCATCTCCAGTATGTGCATAATCTACTACAACAATATAGTCTTGTCCACAGTTTACTAACTCAAATCTTCCTGGTGCCCCTTTTATATCTTTTAATTTTTCTAAAATTATATTTTTTCCTATCCCCAATTGAAGTGCTATTCCTATTACTCCTAAAACATTATACAAGTTATATCTTCCTAATATAGCTAATTTCTCTTCAAACATCTCTCCCATAAGATTTAGTCTTACAAATTGACCATCACTATGGAACTCTACTATCTCTCCTGTTAAATCCGCTGACTTAGTTAAAGAATAGGAATATCCACCAAACTCTTTATAGAGCCTATCTCCATAAATATCATCTATATTGATAGAACTTTTTTTGCTATCTTTTAACATTGTAAAAAGTTTTCTTTTAGCTTGGAAATAATTATCCATATTCTCATGATAATCTAAGTGATCTAAAGTTAAATTAGTAAATGATGCAACATCAAATTCTAACATATCTACTCTTCCCAATGAAAGAGCATGAGAACTCACTTCCATAACTAAATATTCCAATCCTTTTTCTACTGCTTTTTTACACATCTTTACTATATCTAAAGATTCAGGAGTAGTATTAGGGGCTTCTATTACTTCATCTCCTATTTTATATTCAACAGTTCCTATCCTAGCTACTTTTTCTTTTCCTAAAATAGACTCTAAAAGATAAGTAGAAGTAGTTTTTCCATTTGTTCCAGTAATACCTATTATCTTTAATTTCTTTTGAGGATAACCATAAAAATTAGAAGCTATCTTTCCTAAATTTTTTCTCAAGTCCTTAACTAAAATATATTCAACAGGAAACTCTGGCTCTACTTTTTTTGATACTAATACTCCCTTCGCTCCATTTTCTATTGCTTGTTTAATATACTTATGTCCATCAGATATAGATCCTTCTAATGCTACAAATATATCTCCATCTTTTATTTTTCTTGAATCGTACTCCATTCCTTTAAATTCTATCTCAGTTTTTCCTTTTTGTAATATCTCATAATCTAGCCCAAGCAATAGTTCTTCCATTTTTCTCTCCTCTAATTTTCAATCTCTATGTGAATATTTTGTACTTTATCTTTATAATCTGCTATTCCTTTATTTAATACTTCTTGTAATTTTGAATACTCTCTATTTAACTTTCTTATTTCATTCCAATCAGGGCTTTCTTTTCTCATCTCTTTTTGAGTTTCCATCCTAATTGAAACCAACTGGCTTTTTATCTCATTAAACCCTTCTAAAAATTCTGCTCTCATTCTTGCAACTTCTTGTTGCTGCTCAAAAGTTAAACATTGAATAAAAACAACATTTTCCTCTTCTCTACTTAATCCTTCATCCCCAAAAATATTTAGTGTAGATATGAACAACAATGTATACATACCTAAATATTTCATAACAGCCTCCACGCTTTCTCGTTTTTTTATTTTATTATATTAAAATAGTGTGGCATCCTTGTGTCTTGCATTTTCGAGGTTATCTCATATATTTTCTATCTGCCAATTTATCTCTTTCTTTCCAATATTTCTTAATATATCATTTATTTTTTTAAAGTGTCCACATCCAAAGAATCCTCTACTTGCTGATAATGGACTAGGGTGTGGTCCTTCTAATACGAAGTGTTGTTTATTTGTTATAAAAGCTTTTTTCTTTCTAGCATTATTTCCCCACAATACAAAAATCACCGGCTCTTTTCTATCATTTAGATGCTTTATAATATTATCTGTAAAAATTTCCCATCCCATACCTGAATGAGAGTTAGCTTCACCAGCTCTAACAGTTAGAGCCGTATTTAGAAGCAACACTCCTTGCTCTGCCCATGGTACTAAATAACCATTATTTGGAATATATAATCCCAATTCATCTTTTAATTCTTTATACATATTGAGTAAAGATGGTGGAGTTTTTATTCCAGGATTTACTGAAAAAGCTAAACCATGAGCTTGATTAGGTCCATGATATGGATCTTGCCCCAATATAAGCACCTTTGTATCCCTATAAGTTGTAAGTTTTAATGCTGAAAAAATATTCTCCATTTTTGGATATATAACTCTTGTTTTATATTCTTCAATCAAAAATTTTCTTAATTTTTGATAATATTCTTTATCAAACTCACCTTTTAATACTTCATCCCAATCATTACCTAAATTTACCATTTTTTACCTCCAATAACTATTTAGCTATTACCATACAATTAGGAAATCTCTTTCTCATTCCACAGTTAGAGCATTTAGTTCTACACTCTGGTGTTAGAGCTACATTTTCTGCTTGTTTTAATTCTCTTTTTAAAAACTCTTTATCCACACTTATTTCTACAATATCCCAAGGTAACTCTTCATTCATATCTCTAGCTCTTAAATACTCATTCTCATCCATACCTAATTCTTCCATAGCTCTCTTCCAGATATTAAAGTTATCTTTGTAATCATCAAGTTTTGCTCCACCTCTCCAAGCTAACTCTACAAGCTCTCCTATTCTCTCATCTCCTCTTGATAAGAATCCTTCTAAATAAGATTTTTTCATATCATGTATTCTCAAATTACAACTTTTTTGTCCTTTAAATAACTCTCTTAAAAGAGCATGTTTTCTTTTCATCTCTGCAAAATCCATCTGCTCTGCCCATTGAAATGGAGTATGAGGTTTAGGTACAAAGTTTGATACACTTACTGTTACATTAAGTCTTTTATTTATAGGTCTACATCTATCTACAACTTTTTTAGCTAGTTCATATATTCCTTTTACATCTTCATCAGTTTCAAATGGAAGTCCTATCATAAAGTAAAATTTTAATGTTTCCCATCCACCTCTCACTGCTGCTTCAGCAGTTTCTAATACATCTTCTTCATTTACTCCCTTATTAATTATATCTCTCATTCTTTGAGAACCAGCTTCTGGTGCAAATGTAAATCCTGTTCTCTTTCCACCACTGATATCTTCAGCTACCTCAACAGAGTGAGTATTCATTCTTAATGATGGAAGTGATACCCCAAGATTTCTATGAGCATTTTTGCTTTTTACTCCTTTAATCAATTCGTCTATCTTACTATAATCACTACTACTTAATGAAGATAAAGATACCTCTCCATATCCAGTCTTTTTGATCATTTTTTCTATTAATTCTAGATTTTTCTCTAAGCTTCTCTCTCTAACTGGTCTATATACTATTCCTGCTTGGCAAAATCTACAACCTCTCGAACATCCTCTTTGTATTTCTACAGTAGCTCTATCATGTACTATATTTATATACGGTACTATCTGATCCTCATAATATTCTGTATTATTTAAATCTGCAACTATTGCTCTTTTTATCCTTTTCTTTCCCTTATGAAGAACTGGCACATATACCCCATCTAATCCCTCTATAAGTTGTAATCTTTCCATCTTAGTTTTATCTTTATGAGCTACTAGGATTTTAGCAATCTCTACCATTACCTCTTCCCCATCACCTATAACTATAAAATCTAAAAATCTTTCCATAGGTACAGGATTCATCATACAAGTTCCACCAGCCATTATCAGTGGATATTCTTCTCCTCTTTCCTCTCTTCTTACTGGTATTCCTGCAAGGTCAAGAGCATTTAATACATTTGGATAGCACATCTCATATGATAGTGAAAAACCTACTACATCAAACTCTTTTAATGGAGTCTTACTTTCTAATGAAAACATTGGAATATTATTTTCTCTCATAAGCTTTTCCATATCTTCCATCGGAGCAAATCCTCTTTCTAATGAAAATCCTTCCACTCTGTTCATAAGACTATATAGTATTCTAATACCTAAGTTAGACATTCCTACCTCATATATATCTGGGAAAAATAAACACATTCTTGCTTTATAATTCTCTTTATGAATACTGTTAATCTCATTTCCTAAATATTGTCCTGGCTTTTCTACTTTTAATAAATATTTATCTAAATTTACTCTCATTTTCTCCTCTTTCTATATTTTAATTTTTACTTATCATCTAACTCTTGAAATCTTTGCATATAGATATCATCAGAATAATAGTGATGATCCCTAGCTAACTCCGCTAGTTCAAGATTAATATTCTCTAATTTTTTATATGAATCTTCATTGTGTCTATCTAAAGTTTTTTCTCCTATCAAAACTTTTTTCATTCTTCTATATAAAGATGCATGATACTTTCCACAATCATGCAAAAGAGCTAATTTTTTAAAAATTTCTTCATCTTTTAATAAATTATCCTCTAATACTAGTTTTAATATTTTATATGAATGTATCTTATCATATTCACTCATTTGATTAAAAACTTCAAACTCTTTATCTGTTAATATTTTTTTTACTTCTATATTCCATTCTGATTTATATTTTCCAAAAATAAAAGTAAGTCCCTGTTTAATCCTTGCTAACATATCTCTTTTACCACTATATTTCCATAAATTTTCTTAAGAGCTTTTATATTTTTTCCATTTTTACCTATTAGCTCTCCTTTTTTCTCTTTAGAAGTATAAAGAATATACAAATTTCTATCTCTATTACTCTCTATTCTCTCTACTCCAGCTATTTTTACATCTTCTACTTTTTCAAAAATATTATTTTTTAGCTCCTCACTTAAGACTATCTTAGATAAAGTAAGATATTTTCCTTCTAATGCTTCCTTTCTGCCAGTAAGAATATATCCAGACATTATTCTTACCTGTTTTGGCATAAAAGAGTTTCCAGAAAAAAATAGTTTCCCATTCTTAAAAGATATATCTACCTCTCTTATATGTTCTTTTAGTTCTAATCCTTTTTTATCAGTAAACTCACTTACATCATATCTTCCAGATAAATCTCTACAAAGTTTTTCAATCTCTTCTAAGCTATTTTTTACTCTTTTTTTAGGATATTCATATATATACTCTCTTCTACCTACCAACTCTGGAAAAGCTAGATTTGGAAAAGTTTTTTTTATCATTGTTATTTTTAAACTTTCATCTGATAAAAGATTAAATCTCTCTTGCAAATTTTTTTTATTTCCATCAAACTTACTACTTACATATAAAATATTTTCTGTAGCACTTACTTTAGCGTCGGTTCTCCCTCCCTGTTGTATCCCTTTTGCCCAAGAAAATCCTATCTCATTCATCAACTCTTTAAATCTTCCTTTAACAGTTCTCTTTCCAACTATCTCATCAAAGGAATGAAACTTTGTTCCATCATATTTTATATAGAACATATATCCCCATTTATCATTTTTTTCTATGGTTCTTATATCCATTATCTCTCCTTATTTAAACTAACTATACTATTAAATTATATCATAAAATCTTTCTTTTATATATTATTTTATTTAAAGATTAATTCTCATAATAAAATAGAGCTAAGAATAACACATGTTACTCTTAGCTCTATTTTATTTTTTATTTAAAATTTACATTAGAATTTTGCAAAAGCTACTACTTCTTCTTTTGGAGCAAGTCCTACTGATTTATTTACTACCTCTCCATTTTTGAAAAGTAAAAGTGTAGGTATACTCATTACTCTAAATTGAGCTGCTAATTCTTCCTCTTCATCTATATTTATTTTTGCTACTTTTACTGTTCCAGCTAATTCAGCATCTACCTCTTCTAATATAGGTGCTAAAGCTTTACAAGGTCCACACCATGAAGCCCAAAAATCAACTACTACAGGCTCTTTAGACTGTAATACTTCTTTCTCAAAATTCTCCTTTGTTATATGTAAAATTGCCATACTATCTCCTCCCTTTTCTAGAATTGTTATCTTTTCAAATTTATACTCTTATTATATACTATTTTTTTCTTTTTGTCTAGAATTTCTTTACATTTTTACTCAACTTTATTTTCTTACAATTCTATCAGCTACCATAGCAGCTCTTTTATTTGACAATACATCGTGTACTCTCACTATATCTATACCCTTTTCTATCCCTAAAACAGTAGTAGCAACTGTTCCTTCTACTCTCTCTTGAGGTGGTAGCTCTCCTAATATTGTCCCTATAAATCTCTTTCTAGAAGTCCCTAAAAGCAATCTTCCCATCTCTCTTAGTTCCTGTAATCTTGAAAGTACTTCTAAATTTTCATCTATTCCTTTTCCAAAACCAATTCCTGGATCTAAAATTATACTGTCCCTTGAAATTTGATATTTATCTGCTATCTCATATGTCCTTTTAAAAAACTCTTTTATACAACATAAAATATCACCTTTATATTCTTTTCCATCTTGATTATGCATAGCTATTACAGGAACATCATATTTTTTTACAACTTCAGCCATCTCTCCATTATCATATTGTAATCCCCATATATCATTTAAAATATGAGCTCCAGCTTCAAAAGCTGCCTTTGCAACCTTATATTTATATGTATCAATAGAAATAATAGCTCCTAACTCTACAACTTTCTTTATTACTGGTACTACTCTAGCTATTTCCTCCTCATCACTTATTTGAACATGTCCTGGTCTAGTAGATTCTCCTCCAATATCAATGATATCTGCTCCCTCTTCTAGCATTTTTTTAGCATGTTTTACAGCTTCTTCTATATTATTGTGCTCTCCACCATCAGAAAAAGAGTCTGGTGTTACATTTAATATCCCCATTATAAGAGTTCTTTTTCCTAATTCTAATTCTCTATCTCTGCACTTTAAAATTTGTACTTCTCTTTTTACTTTTTTATAAACCATTGGTACAAATCTTATTCCATTTATATTTTGTTCAGAATCTGTTAAAGAAAATCCCAACTTTTTATAAGTTTCTACTGCACATGGAGCAGAGTTTACAGTTATCTCTTTCTCTTTAGTCAAAGATATAGCCTTTTTAAATAATTCTCTACCTATTCCATGTTTTTGATAAGATTTTTTTACAAAGAAAAGACAGATATGTTGTCCTCCTTGAATAGCTATTACTCCTATTAATTCTCGTTTATCATAAGTTCCATAAAAATCAAATTCATTTATTAACTCTCTACAATCTAAAAATCTTCTAAACTCTTCTACTCCTCTTCTATTATAATTGAAAGCTTCACACTCTAAAAATACATCCCATACAAGTTTTAAAGCTTTATTTATCTCTTTTTTTTCTAACTTTTTAATTTCCATTTGCTTCCCTTTCTTTCAATTTTCTAGCTAACATTGTTATTGTTTTTTTCTCTAAAGGGTGGATATAGTTAGGAGCTATCTCAGATAGAGGGTCTAGTACAAACTCTCTCTCACAAATCCAAGGATGAGGTACAGCTAAATTATCCTCTTCAATTATCTCTTTATCATAAAACAGTATATCAATATCTATTATTCTAGGTCCCCACTTTATCTCTCTGACTCTTCCCATATCCAATTCTATCTGTAAAATCTCTTTTAGAAACTCTTGAGCTGTCATAAGAGTTTTTACCTCTAAACAAGCATTTAGAAAATTATCTTGCTCTAAATATCCAAAAGGTTCTGTCTCTAATATTGTACTACTTTTAACTACCTCTGTATTCTCTAATTCTCCTATTTTTCTTATAGCTTCCAAAAGATTTTTTCTCTTATTCCCAATATTACTTCCTAATGAAAGATATACTCTATGCCATTTTCTAGTAATTTCCACAGCTACATTTTCAAAATGCATCTGTAGTGGTGCCCAAGGTTTTTTTACAATAACTTTTACCTCTTTTACCAACTCATATTTTTTTAATACCATTTCAGCTATATTTTCAGCACATGTTTCTATTAAATCTATACTTTTTTCCAGAAAAAGTTTCTCTACATCTTGAGCTACTAATCCATAGTGAACTGACTTTGTCAAATCCCCTGTTTTACCAGCCTCTCTTGTATCCACAGTAAGCTCTAAAGATACCAAAAATTTTTGTCCTAATTTTTTTTCTTCAGGAAAAACTCCATGAAATCCTATAAATTCTAAATTATTTATATAAATTTTATCCATCATCTCACCACTATTTCAATAAAGTTAATACTTCTACTCTTCTATTACTATCTTTTTCAAAGATACCTCTACAAGCAGTAGTTATTATCTGACTATTTTCTTTCTTTGCTCCTCTCATAGTCATACACAGATGTTTTGCTTTTATTATTACCATAACTCCTTGACAATCAAGTGTCTTGTAAATTACATCTGCTAATTCACTTCCAAGTCTTTCCTGTATTTGAGGTCTTTTTGCTAGTATCTCTATACTTTTGATTATATCTCCAAAACCTACTACTTTACCATTAGGAATATATGCTACATCAATTGTTCCAAAAAAAGGTAGAAAATGGTGTTCACACATAGAGTAAAAATCTATATTTTTCTCCATAACCAAATCATTACTATCTACTGAGAAATATCTAAGTAATGGTTCCTCTGGATTTTTATCTATGCCTGAAAAAAGTTCTTCATAACTTTGAGCAACTCTTTTAGGAGTATCTATTAAACCCTCTCTATTTCTATCCTCTCCTATTCCTTCAAGTATTTGTTCAAAAGCTTTTTCTATCTTTTTTAACTCCATTTTCTTTTCCTCTCCATAAATTTTCTATAAATCTAATTTTAAATCTCCATCTTTTATCCAACCTTTTCTTCTCATTAACTTTGCTATTCCCAAAGTAATTATAGCTGGTAATAAAAAATGAAGTAATAATATTCCTAAATATAATTTTAATCCTGTTACTCCTATACTATTCATAGCTGTAACTGTTCCAAACTGTCCTACAAATCCACTTGTTCCCATTCCTGAAGCTATTGGTATATTTTGAAATTTAAAAACCATTGTAGATACTGGGCCTAATATAGCTCCTGCTACTGTTGGTGGTATCCATATCTTCCAATTTTTTACTATATTTCCTATCTGAAGCATAGATGTCCCAACACCTTGAGCTACAAGTCCACCCCAACCATTTTCTTTAAAACTCATTACTGCAAAACCTACCATCTGAGCTGAGCACCCTACTGTTGCTGCTCCACCAGCAAGTCCTCCAAGCCCTATCATCATACATAGAGCTGCACTACTAATAGGAAGAGTAAGAGCTATCCCTACTATTGTGGAAACAAGTATTCCCATAGCAAATGGTTGTAATTCAGTAGCATATACTACCATAGCTCCAAAAGTCTGCATAATCTTTGCTACAAATGGACCTACTAAATAGACCACTAATGAACCTGATATTATAGTTGTAGCTGGAGCAACTATTATGTCTACCTTTGTTTCTTTAGATACTATCTTTCCAAATTCTGCTCCTACAACTGCTCCTATAAAAGAACCTACAGGTCCTCCATACATAGCTCCTATAGCTCCTGTTACTGTTGAAGAAAATAGTACTAGATGAGGAGCTTTTAATCCATAGGCTACTGCAAGTCCTATTCCTGGTCCTGTCATATCTCTAGCTACTTTCCATACTACATCAGTTAGAAAAGCTATCTCTAATTTTTCGCCTATTGTATTAAGTATGGTCCCTATAAGTAAAGTTGAAAAAAGTCCTAATGCCATATAACTTGAAGCATCTACTAAATATTTTTTAATAGATAACTCTACACCTTTTCTTTTTAAAAACTCTCTCATTTTTCTCTCCTCAAAATTTTTATAAAAAGGGAATGACTTTAGCCATCCCCCTAATTTTTTTATCTCTCTTCTATTTGATTTAAATCTGCCATCTTAGTAAAAATATCAGTTAAAAATCTCATTTGAGATAATCTATTATTTTTAATAGCTTCATCTTTATCCATTACTATTATTTTATCAAAATAGTTGTTAATTATATCTTTTCCAGATGTTATCTCTTCAAGATATTTAGCATAATCTCTTTGCTCAATAGCTAGATTTACTTTATTACTTAACTCTACAGAAAATTGATATAACTCCTTCTCTATATCCTCTTTGAATAATTCTGGATTAATTATCATATCTGTATGGTCTTTAGAGATATTTCCAACTCTTTTTAATACAGGTAATAGTTTTCCAAACTCTTCCTCTTTAGCAAATGACTCTAAAGTTTTTACTCTCTCAAGTGCATCTACTAAGTTATCACAATCTTTATCTACTACCGCAACAATTACATCTCTACTATATCCCATATCTCCAAAAATATTGATAGCTCTTTGTTTAAAGAATTCTAATACTTCAGCTTCTACAGTAGCTCTATCTCTTTTTAATACTCCATCAGCTACTAGAGTATCTAAAGATTTATTAACTAATACTTTTAATGATATATTTAATTTAGAGTTAACTATTACGTTAGCTATTCCTAAAGCTGCTCTTCTTAAAGCAAATGGGTCTTTTGAACCACTTGGGATAACTCCTACTCCAAAACATCCTACTAGAGTATCTATTCTATCAGATATACCTGCTATTATTCCTTCCATTTCTGTTGGTAATAAGTCTCCTTGGAATCTTGGATAATAGTGCTCTTTTATTCCTAATGAAACTCTTTCATTCTCTCCAGATTTTAGTGCATAATCTGCTCCCATAAATCCTTGAAGTTTTGTAAACTCTTTCTCTCCTATCATATTAGAAACTAGGTCAGCTTTAGCTAGATATACAGTTCTTAATACATCCTCTTTTCTATCTGCACAACCTAATACATCTATTAGATAAGTAGCTATCTCTTTACTTCTTTCTATTTTTTGATAAATAGTTCCTAAATCTTTTTGGAATACTACTGTTTTTAATTTTTCTACATTGTCAGCTAATGGATGTTTTAAATCTTCTTGATAGAAGAATCTAGCATCTGCAAGTCTAGCTGATAATACTTTTTCATTTCCTTTTCTTACGAAATCAGAAGATTCGATACCATTTCTTACAACTACAAATTTAGGAAGTAATTTTCCATTAGTATCTAAAATAGGGAAATATCTTTGGTGTACTTGCATAGATATAATTAATACATCTTGTGGCACTTCTAAGAAGTCAGCATTGAAGCTTCCAACTATTGGACAAGGATACTCTATTAAATTTGTTACTTCATCTAATAGCTCCTCTTCAATATGAACTTGTTCTCCAGCACCAGCACATTTAGCTACTAAATCTTTAACTAATGCTCTTCTCTCCTCAATATCTATGATAACATTATTCTCTCTAATTTTTGTAAAATATTCTTCTACATTAGATACTTCAAACTCTTTTCCAAAGAATCTATGTCCTCTTGATTTATTTCCACTTGCTATTCCTTCTATTTCAAATGGAACTACTTCTGAATCACATAAAGCTAAGAACCATTGAACTGGTCTTGCAAATCTTAATTTTTTATCTGCCCATTTCATAGATTTTGGGAAGTTTAATTCTAATACTAGAGATTTTAAAATTTCAGATAAAAGTTCTTTAGTAGCCTTACCTTTCATAAATTTTCTAGCAGCTATGTATTCTCCTTTTGGAGTAGAAACAATTTCTAATTGCTCTGGCTCTATTCCTTGAGATTTAGCAAATCCAAGTCCAGCTCTTGAAATTTCTCCATTTACATAAGCTACACTTTTAGCTGGTCCTAAGTTTACAAGGTCTAAGTCCTCTTGATTTTCAGCTAAATTATGTACATCTAGCACTAATCTTCTAGGTGTTCCATAAGTTTTTATCTCATCAAATTTTATTCTTTCATTATTTAATTTTGTTTCTAAATTAGATTTTAAATCACTTAATGCCTGCTTAAGAAATCTTGCTGGCAACTCTTCCATTCCAATTTCAAATAGTAATCTCAATGTTCTTCCTCCTCTTATTAATAACTGATATTCCTATTAAAAAACTTATTTTTAATTTTTATTTAATTATTTTTTTAATAGCGGATATCCTAAATCTTTTCTATTTTGAACATAAACTTCAGCACATCTTCTTGCTAAGTTTCTTACTCTTAATATATATGCCATTCTCTCAGTCGTAGATATAGCACCTCTTGAGTCTAGTACATTGAATACATGAGAACATTTTAAAACATAGTCATAAGCTGGTAATACTAAACCTTCATCTAGTATTCTACTTGCTTCTTTTTCAAACTCATCAAACCATTTAAAATGTTTATCTAAATCTGCTAATTCAAATGAGTATTTAGAGTTTTCATATTCAAATTGGAATCTCATATCTCCATATTTTACTCCTGGAGCCCATTCTAAATCATAAATATTTTCTTTATTTTGTATATATAGTGCTATTCTTTCTAGCCCATAAGTAATCTCAACAGGAATAGGATCAAGCTCTAATCCTCCTACTTGTTGGAAATATGTGAATTGAGTTACTTCCATTCCATCTAACCATACTTCCCAACCAAGTCCCCATGCTCCAAGTGTAGGTGATTCCCAGTCATCTTCTACAAAACGGATATCATGCTTTTCAGGTTCTATTCCTAATACCCTTAAACTTTCTAGGTAAAGCTCTTGAATATTTAATGGAGATGGTTTCATTATAACTTGGAATTGATGGTGTTGATAAACTCTATTTGGGTTCTCTCCATATCTTCCATCTTTAGGTCTTCTTGATGGTTCAACATATGCTACACTCCATGGTTCAGGTCCTAATGACATAAGGAATGTATTTGGGTTAAATGTTCCAGCTCCCTTCTCAATATCATAAGGGTTTCCTAATACACACCCTTTAGAACTCCAATATTTTTGAAGAGCAAAAATTATCTCTTGAAATGTCATTTCTTATCCTCCTCGGTTTCTCTCTTCTTTCTAAGAATTAATTGGTCTAGTAGTACAAATACTACTCCTATATTTATCCAGACATCAGCTAGATTAAATACATAACTCCAGACACCTCTAAAGTCTACCATATCTACTACAAATCCTCTAAAGGCTCTATCTATCATATTTCCAATGGCTCCTGCTAAGATATAAATAAATCCCATTTTTTCTATCATAGATAATTTATTTCTTTCTTTATACAGGTAATAAGCAATAGCTACAATTGCTATAATTGTAGCTATGCTTATTATATCTAGTTTTCCTTGAAACATTCCAAAGGCAATACCTCTATTTTTTACATAAGTAAGATGAAAAAAATCATTTATTATAGGTAATGTCTCCCCTTCTAGCATATAGCTATCTATGAGGTATTTTGATAGTTGGTCAGCACCAACAAGTATCAAGATTAAAACTATATATATCATAATTTCTCCTAGTTATTTTTTAGTACAGAAGCACATCTTGGACAAAGTGTAGGATGTTCTGCATCTACTCCAACCTCAGTTGAATATTTCCAACATCTTTCACATTTTTCTCCCTCTGCATGTACAACTTTTATGTATAGGTCTTTTAACTCTTCTCCCTCTACAAATGTTTCGTCATAAGAGTCAATTATTTCAACATTTGAAACAATTAACGCTAACTCTAGTCTATCTCTATTTTCTGCTAAGAAATTTTGCATATCAGCATTTTTAGAGAATAATATTACTTTAGCATCAAGAGAGTTTCCTATTATTCTATTCTCTCCTTGTCTTGCTTTTTCTAGAGACTTATTAGCTTCTTTTCTTACTTTTATAATATCTGCCCATTTAGCTTCTACTTCTGGATTTAAGTGCTCATCATTTTCCTCATACCAAGAAGTTAAAAGTACTGATTCCTCATCTTTTAAAGCTTCTGGTAATGTATCCCAAATCTCTTCAGCTGTAAATGAAAGAATTGGAGCTATCATTTTAGTTAAAGTTAATAATATCTCTGTCATTACTGTTTGAGCTGATTTTCTATCTAACGAGTTTGTTCCCTCTGTATATAATCTATCTTTTATAATATCTAAATAGAAAGCTGACATATCTACACCAGCAAAGTAGTGAATATCTTGGAATAAGTTATAGAATTCATATTTTTCATAGTTTTCTGTAACTCTTCTCTTCAAAATTTCTAATTTATTTAATGCCCATTTATCAATTTCCATTAAATCTTTATAAGCTACTTTATCAGTTGCAGGATTAAAATCATTACTATTTCCTAAAATATATCTAGCAGTATTTCTTACTCTTCTGTATGCCTCTGCCATTTGTTTTAAAATATTATCAGAGATTTTTACATCCTCTCTGTAATCTACTGAAGCACACCATAATCTTAAGATATCCGCTCCATATACTTTTATAACATCAGCTGGTACTACTACGTTTCCTACTGATTTAGACATTTTCTTACCTTCTCCATCATTTACAAATCCATGAGTTAAGATTTTTTTGTATGGAGCATCATGTGTAGACCCTATTGAAGTAAGAAGCGATGTTTGGAACCATCCTCTATGTTGGTCAGAACCCTCTAAATACATATCTGCTGGTCTATGTAATAATTCTCCTCTAGTTTCTAATACTGATCTATGAGATACTCCAGAGTCAAACCAAACGTCCATAATATTTGTTTCTTTTCTTAAAGTTACACCTTTTAAGTTATACTTCTCTAATAACTCTTCTCCTATTAACTCTTCAGCTGTATGAGTTAACCAAGCTGCTGTTCCCTCTTTTTTAACTATCTCTACTATTCTTGCTAAAATCTCTTTATTGTAAATCTCCTTTCCTGTCTCTTCATTATAAAATACAGGAATTGGTACTCCCCATACTCTTTGTCTTGAAATACACCAATCAGGTCTTGTTTCTAGCATAGAACCTATTCTGTTTCTTCCCCAAGCCGGTACAAACTCTACATTATCAAGAGCTTTTAATGCTCTTTCTCTTAAATCTGAACCTTCAGCTTTTACGAACCATTGCTCAGTTGCTCTGAAAATTACAGGAGTTTTAGATCTCCAGTCATGTGGATAAGAGTGCTCTATATTTTTCAATTTTAATAGATGCCCTGTCTCTGTTAAATGAGCTACTATCTCTTTGTTTGCTTTTAAATAAAATAATCCAGCAAATTGTCCAGCTTCTTCAGTAAGTACTCCTTTGTTATTGATAGGAGAGATTACTTCTATTCCATATCTTGTTCCTACAACATAGTCATCTTGTCCATGTCCAGGAGCTGTGTGTACACAACCTGTTCCTGCATCAGCAGTAACGTGTGTTCCTAATATTATCATACCTGTTCTCTCTAAGAATGGATGTTTATAAGTTGCTCTTTCTAAGTCACTTCCTATAAACTCTTTTACTAATTCATATTCAGCTATTTCCATCTCAGCAAAAGCTTTTTCTGCTAAATCTTTAGCTAGAATTAGATTTCCTTTTTCTGTTTTATATACTCCATATTCGAAGTTAGGATTTAATGATATAGCCATATTTGCTGGTAATGTCCAAGGAGTTGTTGTCCAAATTACTACCCAAGTTTCTTCTGTAAGTCCTAATCTTTCTAATAAGTCTGCATTAGCTTCCATTTTTACATAAATAGATGGTGAAGTTACATTCTTATACTCTATTTCAGCTTCTGCTAAAGCTGTTTCTGTAACTGGAGACCAATAAATTGGTTTTAACCCTTTAAAAATATATCCATTTTCATAAAGTTCTCCAAATACTTCTAATTGTTTTGCTTCATACTCTGGTTTTAAAGTTAAATAAGGATTTTCCCAATCTCCTAATACTCCTAGTCTTTTAAATCCTTCTCTTTGAATTCCTACCCATTTAAGAGCATATTCTGTACAAAGTTTTCTTATCTCTAATGGAGACATCTCCTTTGCTTTTTCACCTAATTTTTCTGTTACTTTTAGTTCAATAGGTAATCCATGTGTATCCCACCCTGGAATATATGGTGCATTATATCCTCTAAGTCTTTTATATTTTAAAATTATATCTTTTAATATCTTATTTAAAGCATGTCCTATATGGATATCTCCATTTGCATAAGGTGGTCCATCATGTAATATAAATGATTTTGTCCCCTTAGTTAATCCTTTCTCATAAATTTTGTTTTCTTCCCATTTTTGAATGATTTTTGGTTCCTTATTTGGAAGATTTGCTTTCATTTGAAAACTTGTCTTCGGAAGGTTTAGCGTAGCTCCGTAATCCTTTTCACTCATTATAAAATCTCCTCCTTATATATATTTAAAGTTATTTTTACATCTGTTCCTTCGTCTAACTCTGATGATATTTTTATTACACCATGATGATCTTTTATTATTCTTGATACTATTGAAAGTCCTAATCCTGGTGCATTTTCATTATATCCCACAAAAGGTTCAAATATATTTTCTAATTGCTCCTTAGTCATTCCAATTCCATTATCAATTATATTTATTTTAATTTTATCAACATTTTTCTCTTTTGTTACTATTATATTTATCTTTTTATTATCATTATTTACCTTATCAAAAGATTCTTTTGCATTTTTTATAACTTCATAAAAAGCTCTTTTAAGCCTTGCTCTATTCCCTAGTATTTTACCATTATAATTTATAAATGTTGAGATATTTATTCCCAATTTTTCTAATCTAGGTTCTATATCTGCAATTATCTCTGAGAATATTGTTTCTATTTCTATTATCTCTAAAGGATTACTATTTTTTACATTTACATACTCATTTAGAATCTCTCTCTCTCTTCTAAGTTTTCCTATCTCATCTTTTATTTCCTGGATCTGAATTTTTAACAAACTATTACTTGGGTCATACTCATGCATTCTTTCGGTAAACTCTAACATTTTTTCAAAGGAAACCTCTCTTCCTTTAAAAAATCTATCTACAAGCTTTCCTATTGTAGCTGTTCTTTCAAAGTCTATTTTTTCTTCTTCTAAAGTTCTATTTTTTATTCTGATTGAGATATTTAAAAATAAAAGAGTTAATAATTCTACCTCTTCCTGAGTAACTTTATTATCCTTTCCAAAATAGTCTACCACAATACAGCCATAATTTCTAGTCTCACTATATATAGGCATGATTAAAAAATTATTTATTCCTAAACTTTTAAATAATTCATTTCCCAATTCATGTTTATATCCCTTATCATTTTGAAAGATTATCCTTTTTTCTAATAGAGATTTAGCTATTAAATTGCTATTTTTAAATGGTATTTTTATAAGCTTCACTAGTTCAGCTATTTCTTCTATTTGAAATTTAAATCCACCAGTGCTCTCTACTCCATTTAATATTTCTCGTTTGACTTTATTATTTGCTGTGGCAAATTCTCCTACCATAGTGTCTATTTCTCTACTATACCTAAAATACATAGCTCTACTAAAGCCAAGCCCCATCTCTGAAGTTAGTGCTGACATTATCTCTTTTACTGTAATATTCATATCATTTTCTATCTGAATATTCATAAGAATTTTTTCTACTGCGTCTATTCTTTTTAAAGTTCCAACTAATTTTCTATTTTTACTTTTAGCTTGCTCCTCATTTGCTCTAATGTCAGTAGCCATCTTGTTGAAAGTCTTAGATAAGGTTCTCATCTCATCTACACCTTCTGGCTTGACAAAAATTTTATAATTTCCCTTACTTACCTCTTCAGCTGCCTCCATAATTCTTCCTAGAGGTTCTAAAAGCTTACTAAACATTCTAGCTGAAATTGTAGTACTTACAGCTACAAAAAGCAAGACTATAACTATTACAGATAAAGAGATCACCAATTTCAAAACTTCTATATTTTCATAATATAAAGCAACTCCAAAACTACCTATATACTCATTTTTATAATCATATATATCTGATAAAGCTATATAATAAGTTTCATCATCTATACTCTTTTTTTTGTAAACATAATTATAGTTTTTAAGATTAAACTTATTTTTATCTCTCTTACTTAAAATAGGAGTATTTTCTTTCAGATTAAAAGTTCCCAACTTATATTTTTCATCTACTACTAGAAAAACTTTATCCTCTTCTCCTAGACTTGAAAGTAGTGATAAATTTTTCATAACTCTTTCATCTATTGGAAGTGTAACTACTAAATATAGCCTTCTTTCACTTTCATTGTTATATCTTACTATTACTCGAGAATATATTTTATCTTCTACTTTTGAAAAATAACTTGTTTTTATATCATTATCAACATTAGATACATTTGCTTTAAAACTCTCTCTGTCAATTTTAGGAGAAACCTCTCCATTATTAACTTCTCCTAATACATAGCCATTTTCATCTACTATAGACAAAATTGAATTTGAATATAGTTCATAGTTTCTTCTTGCTAAACGATTTCTAATTAGAGCTGCCCTTTCACTATAACTTAAAATATTATTTAACTTTCTATTATCAAAGGTTGTAAAATTTCTTAATGTTTGATTTAATTCATCTTTTACTTTTAAAATTTCTCCATTATAAGCCCTATTCATTAGAGATATTTTATCCCTAACAGAATCTACTACTTTAGATTCCAGATTTTGAAATGCTGTAAATGTCAAAAAAAGTGCTATTGTAATAGAAGATATTACTATAGCAATATCATTATAAAATACCATTCTGACTAAAAGAGAATTTCTACTTACTCTCATTACAACTATTTCTCCTTTTTAGTTAATCCTACTCTCTCTCTCTCTTTATCAATATCTTTTATTCTAACCTTTATAATTTGCCCAACTGATAAAACTTTACTTGGATCATCTATAAACTTATTTGAAATCTCAGAAATATGTAAAAGTGCATCATTTTTTAATCCAATATCAATAAAAGCTCCAAATTTTACAACATTTCTAACTGTTCCCTCTATCTCCATTCCAGGTTGTAAATTCTCTATTTTTAAGATATCTGATTTTAAAAGTGGTTTTTCAAAACTATCTCTTGGGTCCCTTCTATCTCTTATTAAAGCTTCATATATATCTTTTACTGTTTCTACTCCATATTCTTTTTCTTTAGCAAATTTAGCATAATCAAATTCTTTTAATTTCTCCCTAGCCACATTTAAATCTGCTCCATACTCATCTACTGTAAGCCCAGATTCAGCTAATAATTCTATAGCTTTATGATAAGATTCTGGATGAATTATTGTATTATCTAATACATTTTCACCGTCTACTATTACAAGGAAACCAGCCATTTGCTCATAAGCTTTTGCACCAATTCCTTTTACTTTTAAAAGTTCTTTTCTATTTTTAAAATTTCCATTTTCCTTTCTGTAATCAACTATATTCTTAGCCATATTTTTCTTTATTCCAGAAATATGTGAAAGTAATGCCCAAGAAGCAGTATTCAAATTTGCCCCTACACTATTTACAACATATGCTATAACTGCATCTAATGATTCATCTAATTTACCTTGATTTACATCATGTTGATACATTCCTACACCTATAGATTTAGGATCTATCTTAACTAATTCAGCAAGTGGATCTTGTATTCTTCTTCCTATTGAAATAGCTCCTCTCACTGTTACATCTAAATCTGGAAACTCTTCAGCTGCTATTTTTGAAGCTGAATATATTGAAGCTCCTGCTTCATTAGCTATAAGATATTTTGTATTTAAGTTATTTTTTCTAATTACATCAGCTACAAAACTCTCTGTTTCTCTTGAAGCAGTTCCATTTCCTATTACTATTATATCTATATTATATTTTTTTACATAGTCCACTATCTTTTTTTCAGCCGTTTCTAATTGTTTTGGTGTATGCATATCTGCTACTAAGAAAAATACATCATTTCCTATATAAAAACCATTTTTATCTATTATAGCTACTTTACATCCTGTTCTATATCCTGGGTCAAGTGCTAGTATGCTTTTTTCTTTTAAAGGTGCTTGCATCAAAAGATTCTTTAAATTCTCTTTAAATACTTTAATTGCCTCTTCTTCTGCTTTATCTGTTAAGATATTTCTTACCTCTCTCTCAATAGATGGAAGTATTAATCTGTCTAATGCATCTACTACTATTTTTTGATAAGTATCTTGAAGATTTTTGTTTTTAAAATCCTTCAATATGACTCTCTCTACTCTTATTCTTATTTCATCTTCAAATTCTATTGAAACAGTTAGTACTTCTTCACTCTCTCCTCTATTTACAGCTAAAATTCTATGAGAAGGCATCTTAGATATAGGCTCATTATATTGATAATAATCTGAGTAAACTTTTTTTATATCTAATTCTCTTGCTTTTTTACTCTCTTTAGTTGCAATTATTCCTTTAGTAAGCATTATCTCTCTTATTTGCTCTCTATAAGTAGGAGTCTCAGATATATTTTGAGCCAATATAAGCATAGCTCCTTCTACTGCTTCCTCTACACTAGGAACTTCCTCTGTTATAAACTCCCTTGCTTTTTCAATTACATCTTCGTTTGATAGAGCTTCTAACATATAGTTAGCAAGTGGTTCTAATCCTCTTTCTTTTGCTGTATCTGCCTTTGTTTTTCTTTTTTTTCTATATGGGAAATATATATCCTCTACTTCTTGAAGTTTAGTTGCCAAAGCTACTGATTTTACTATCTCATCAGTAAGTTTTCCCTGTTCCTCAATAAGTCTAATTACCTCTTCTTTTCTCTTCTCTAAACTTCTCTGATAAGTAACTGTTTCTAAAATTTTTCCAATCTCTATCTCATCAAGATTATTAGTAACTTCCTTTCTATATCTAGCTATAAAAGGTATAGTCGCCCCCTCGTCTAAAAGCTGCATAGTGTTTGTTATTTGAGCTGGAGATAATCCTAACTCCTTAGCTACTTGTTCAAATATCTTTTCCATATTTCACCTTTATTTTTTCTTTATTATAATTATGAACTTCCTTATATTATACCAAAACTTTATTAGCTTGTCTAACAAAAAAGAGTTGTTAATCTAATAAAAATTATTAGCTTTTAACAACTCTTTTTTCTATTTATTTCTATATTTTAATTCATAAATTCCTTGTATCATAGTTCCTATTAAGCAAAAAAGTAAAGTTTAGTGTACACAAACTTCTTACTCTTTTAAGTCTTTTTTATCAAAATATAAATTAATTAGAACTTCAAAAATAAAAAACAACCATTAAACCAAATTTAATGATTGTTTTCTTTTATTTATAAAATAATTAACTTATTATAAAAACTATTTTCTTAATAGACTTTCTATTTTTATTGGTAATCCAAATAGATTAATAAATCCTTCTGCATCTTTTTGATTATATACTGTATCTTCGTCAAATGTTGAGAAATCTTGAGAATATAGAGAGTAATCTGATTCCATTCCATTTAAAATAATATTTCCTTTGTATAATTTTAAATTTACTATTCCTGTTACATACTTTTGAGTTTCCTCTACAAAAGCTGAAAGAGATTTTCTATATTTAGTGAACCACTGTCCATTATATATTAATTTAGCCATATCATGAGATAATTTCATTTTAGCTTGAAGAGTATCTCTATCTAAACAAAGTCTTTCTAACTCTTCATGAGCAAAATATAATATTGTTCCTCCTGGAGTTTCATACACACCTCTTGATTTCATTCCTACAAGACGATTTTCTAATAAATCTAATACTCCAACTCCATGTTTTGCCCCTATATCATTTAATTTATTAATTAGAGTAACTCCATCTAGAGCTTCTCCATTTAATTTTGTAGGAACACCTTTTACAAATTCAATAGATATGCATTCAGCAGTATCACTTGCCTTTTCTAAAGGAAGTACCCATTGAAGTACATTATCATATTTAGGTGCATTAGCTGGAGATTCTAACTCTTGTCCCTCATGGCTAATATGGAAAAGATTTTCATCTCTACTATATGTAACTCCCTCTTTAAATGGTAAATCTATATTATGAGATTTTAGATATTCTATCTCTTGTTTACGAGATTTTATATCCCAGACTCTCCAAGGAGCTATTATTTTTATATTAGGAGCCAAAGCTTTTACTCCTAACTCAAATCTAACTTGGTCATTTCCTTTTCCAGTTGCTCCATGTGCTATATAATTAGCTCCCTCTTTTAAAGCTATCTCTACTAAAGCTTTAGCTATTACAGGTCTTGCGATTGATGTCCCTAATAGATATTCGTTTTCATATTTAGCTCCTGATTTTAACATAGGAAAAATAAAATCATTTACTAACTCATCTTTTTTATCTACTACATAGAATTTAGAAGCTCCAATAGCTAGTGCTCTTTTTTCTACTTCCATAAAATCATCTTTTTGACCTACATCTACTGAAACAGCTATTACTTCCACATCATTATAGTTTTCCTTTAACCATGGTACAATTACTGAAGTGTCAAGCCCTCCTGAATAAGCTAATACTACCTTTTCTTTCATTTAAAATCCCTCTCCTCTGTTTTAATTATTTCTCAGAAAAATATTTTTTTATTAATTTATCATAAGTTCCATTTGCTTTTAACTCTGTTAAAGCTTTATCAATATCTTCAACTAACTCTTTATCATTTTTTCCTACTGCTATTGCATACTCCTCTTTTGCTACATCTGTGTTGATTAACTTCAACTCTGGATTTTGTTTAGCATAATTTTTAGCTGGTTCAGAATCTAATACAACTACATCTATTTTTTGTGCTTTAAGAGCCATAATAGCTTCTGATGTAGCATTATATCTATGAACTTTCACTCCCTCTATCTCACTTACTGCTATATCTCCAGTATATCCTAGCACAACTCCTACATCATGACCTTTTAATTCATCAAAAGATTTTACAACTGGATTTTTTTCATGAACTAACATCATTTGATTTGATTCATAATAAGTTTGTGAAAAGTTTACAAATTTCTTTCTCTCTTCAGTAGCTGTCATTCCAGCTATAATTACATCTAGTTTTTTAGCTTGAAGAGCTGGAAGTAGTCCATCAAAAGCTATATTTTTCCATTCTATCTCTTTCCCCATAGATTTTGCTATCTCTTCCATCAAATCCACATCAACTCCTACAATTTCACCATTTTGTAGATATTCGAACGGTTCAAACTCTGCATTTGTTCCTACATAGAGCTTATCAGCTCCAAAACTAAGCCCAGATACAGCAAACATAGAAACTAAAACCGCCTTTAAAAATAATTTTTTCATAAAATCTCCTCCTAAAATGTTTTATAGTTTAATATAGTGATAAATAAAAAACAGATTAACATCTTTTGAATGCTAATCTGTTGATAACAAAATATATATATGATTCTATATCTAAATACTCCCCAATACTAGATATATATCATTTTTGAAAGTCTCAAGAAATATTATACACCTAAGTATTAAAAAATATTCCTTCTGGAAGAATCAATAAAAATATTAACAGACTCATTACAAAAGAAATTATATATAGTTGTATTATATTTCCTGTTCCTTAATAATGTTGTCATTAACATTTTCTCTTCCTCCTTTTCCTTGATTTGAAATAATCTTATCACAATATTTCTTTGTTGTCAATATTTTTTTATTTTAGTTTGACATTGATAAGATATTTTTATAAAATATATATAAAATATTAATAGGAGGAGTTTATGTATAAGAAAAAAGATGTTATTATTACAGGCTTTGCCCTGTTTGCTATGTTATTTGGTGCTGGAAATCTAATTTTCCCTCCAATGGTTGGGTTTATAAATGGAAATGAATGGTCTTTAGCTACATTAGGATTTATATTGACAGGAGCGGGATTTCCTCTTTTAGCAATATTTACTTCTGCCTTTGCTGGTAAAGACTTAGATAGTTTTGCAGAGAGAGTTTCCCCTAAATTTGCTAAATTTTTTAATATTGCTCTTATTCTTTCAATAGGACCGCTTCTAGCATTACCTAGAACTGGAGCTACTGCTTTTGAAATGATTTTTTCTAAAGATATTTCAAACTACAATACTTATAAAATAATTTTTATCATAATTTTCTTTGGAGTTTCACTACTTTTCTCTTTAAAATCAAGTAAAGTTGTAGATAGAGTTGGAGCTATCCTTACTCCTATTCTTCTAATTGTTTTAGCTCTTATTATATTTAAAGGGGTTTTCTTTCCAATTGGAGAATCAATTTCTCTTACTAAAGAGTTACCTCCATTTAAATATGGATTTTTAAATGGTTATCAAACTATGGATACTTTAGCTGCTATTGTATTTTCAGATATTATTCTAAAATCCATTAGAAAAGATAAAAATTTATCTGAGAAACAAGAGTTTTCTTTCTTAATTCAAACAAGTATCATAGCTATTGGAGGATTAGCTATTGTCTATGGTGGACTTGGTTTTATTGGTAGTACTGTTACTAATATTTTACCTTCTGGAACTGGAAGTGTAGATTTACTTACCTCAATAGTTAAACTTCTTCTAGGAAATTTTGGAAAAATTATTTTAGCTATCTGTGTAACAGGAGCTTGTATCACTACTGCTATTGGACTTACTGCAACAGTAGCTGACTACTTCAGTGATTTAACAAAAATTTCTTACGAAAAATTAGCTATTATAACTACAATAATTAGTATTATTTTTGCAATGTTTGGTGTAGATATTATTATAAAACTTGCTGTACCAGTTTTAGTATTTTTATACCCTATTGCTATTGCTCTAATATTCTTAAATATTTTAAAAAATAAAATTAAAAACGATAATATATTCTTAGGTACTGTTATTGGAGCAGGGATAATAAGTTCTTTTGAAGCTCTACAAGCTATTGGATTAAAATTAAGTTTTTTAGATTCTCTTTTCTCTAATCTTCCTTTTGATTCATTAGGACTTGCTTGGGTATGCCCAGCTATCCTTACTGGAATAATCTTTAAATTTATTCCTAAAAAATAAATTAATTAAATTTTTACACCTCTTAAAACAGAGGTGTTTTTTTATAACTTTTTAAACATAAAGAAAAAACCCCACAAACATTGAGTTTGTGAGGTATATAATTCCATGCAAATTATCTTTTTGAGAATTGAGGAGATCTTCTTGATTTTTTCTTTCCGTATTTCTTTCTTTCAACCATTCTTGAGTCTCTAGTTAAGAATCCAGCTTCTCTTAAAGCTCCTTTTAAAGTCTCATCAGCTAATATTAAAGCTCTTGCTACTCCATGTCTGATAGCTCCAGCTTGTCCAGAGTTTCCTCCTCCGATTACGTTAACTTTAACTTCAAATTTATCTAAAGTTTCAGTTAAAGCTAAAGGTTGCTCAACTATTTTAGAAAGGATTTCTCTTCCTCCAAAGTAGTCAGCCATAGTTTTTCCGTTTATTTCAATTCCTTTTCCTCCAGGAATTAATCTTACTCTTGCTACAGAAGTTTTTCTTCTACCAGTTCCTCTATATTGAATCATTTCAGCCACTGTCATTTACCCCCTATTAAAATTCTACCTTTACTGGTTTTTGTGCAGTATGAGCGTGCTCTGCTCCAGCAAATACTCTTAATCTAGTTAATTGTTGTCTTCCTAATTTATTTTTTGGAAGCATTCTCTTAACAGCTAGCATTAATAGTTCTTCTGGCTTTTTCTCTAGGATTTCTCCTAATTTTCTCTCTCTTATTCCTCCTGGGAATCCTGAGTGATTGTAGTATTTTTTGTCAGTTAATTTTTTTCCAGTTACAACTAATTTCTCAACGTTAGTAACTACTACGAAGTCTCCTCCGTCAACGTGTGGAGTAAAAGTTAATTTCTCTTTACCCATTAATTTTTTAGCAACCTCAACTGCTAATCTTCCTAATATTTGCCCTTCAGCGTCATAGTGATGCCATTCTCTAACAACATCTTCTTTTCTTTGCATAAAAGTATACTTTTTCACTTTAAAATTTCCTCCTGAATTATGTTATATTTCTCTAATATAACGCAACGGTCCTTTGTGGGAAAGGTTTAATATACCTTACTATTATATTAGTTTTCCTCAATTATGTCAAGGATTTTTTATTGTTTTTCCTCAGTTTTTTCAACAGTTTTATCAGTTTCTTCCTCTTTTTTTTCTGGTGCTTTTGGTAATGGATTTCCAAATAACCATTCTATCTGTCTTCTAATTCCAGTTAAATCAAAAACTCTATCTCCTACTGTCAATCTATCATTTTCTGGAATAGCTATATGTCCTTCATCGATAGGTGCATTTTTGTCTAGATTTACTTGAAGTTTTATAACTTCTTCTCCTGCTTTAAACTCTGTTCTTACAGTTTTTATTACACCTTCAGTTGCTAATATCTTAGCTTTATCTTCATCAGATAATCTTCTTTGTGGTGGATAATCAGCTATGAATAAATCCTCTGTTGAAAGGAATTTCACTTTATCTTGAGCTACCTTTTCAAATATATCTATTGTATACTTTCCTCTTTCTCCAACTAAAAATTTCTCTAAATCTAAAATTTTCTTTCCTACTCCAAATGGGTCTGGTAAAATTCCAAACTCTCCCTTAGTTATTAATGTATCATCTGGAGCATTAAGTCTTACTTCAAACATAGTAGGTCTTTGTAAATCTGTTACAGTTACTACTACTGAAAGATTTGCCATTGGGAATGGGAACATAGGTTGAATAAGATTATCAAATTCTCCAAATATATCTATAACTCCATTTACCTGTGGATTCATTTGTGCTTTATAAGCTGTTATTACATGTTTTACTTTTGCCATTTTTTTACCCCTTTTCATTTGTATTTATAGACTTTTAAATAATACCATACTTTTATAAGTCTAGTCCATACTTTATTTTAAAATGTAGAAAGAAAATATTGTACCTTTTCCTTCAATAGAGTCAATTACAAGTCCACCACCACATTTTTCAATGAGAGTCTTTACTATGGAAAGTCCTAATCCTGTTCCTCCTAAATTACTTGTTCTAGCCTTATCTATTCTATAGAATCTTTCAAATATCTTATCTTGCTCGTAGATAGGTATTCCTATTCCATTATCCTCTACACTTATATTATACCTATCTCCTTTTTCATCTACTTTAATTATTACTTCAGGTTCTGAATTTTTATTATATATTATTCCATTTTCAATAAGATTTTTTAATATCATAAATATCTTTTCAGAGTCTACCTTTAAGTAATCTCTTCCATCTGTTAAATTAAATAAAAAATCTACCTTAGCTCCTTTTTCATTAATTTTTCCTGAGAGAATCTCTAAAAGTTCTTTTTTTATTTTTTCAACTGCAACTTGAGATATATTAACTAAATTGGAATTTTCTATTTTAGAAATATTTAAAAAATCTAAAACTATATTTTCTAATCTCTCAACATTTGTTTTAATGGTATTTAAAAATTTTTTCCTCATTACTTCTGGTGCATCTTCTAGAGCTATTAAGTATCCTTTGATATTAGTAAGTGGGGTTTTTAATTCATGACTTACATTATTTATAAATGTTTTTTGAACCTCTACTGCTTCTCTTGTACTCGTGATATCTTTAATTGTAATTATAAATCTATTACTAAATTCTAAATACTTCATTGTAAATAAAAAATATTTTTTAAGACTTTGTATATAAATATCTTCTCTATATTCTTTTTTATTTACTAATCCATTTTTTATTGGAGTTATCAATTCAAGATATTTTATTGCTTCTAAATATTTTTCTTCATATGGATCTACCACATATTTTAAAGATGTATTTTTTACAATAAACTTCCCTTCACTATCTAGCAATCCAATAAACAGATCTACTGAATGTAAAACTTCAGAAAGTATTCTTCTTTCTTTCTCTAGCTTTGAAATATTTTTTAAGTTTTTTCCTTGCCACTCTTTTAAAATATCCCAAAATTCAAAAAGCCAATATTCATCTTTAGAGTAATTTATTTTCTCCATTTCTCCACTTTCAAGAAATTTTCTCATTCTTTTAATCTTAGTATAAAAATCTCTTTTTATATAGTTTTTATAGAAAAAATGTATAACATAATTTAATATTAAAAAGAAAACTATCTGAACTAAAAGAAATTCTCTTATCTGTAAAAGTTCTTTGCTGTATTCACTAGCAGTTCTTAATATATATTCTTCCCCCACACTATTTTTTATAGAAACTGCATAATAAGCCATCACAGTGTCAAAAGTTTCACTATACCTAATTGTAAAACTCTCTTTTTTTTCTATTGCTTCTTGAATCTCTTCTCTTTGAAGGTGATTATCCATCCTCTTTTCTTCTTCTTCAGTTTTTTTAGAATCAAATACTACTTTCCCTGTTAAATCAACTAAAGTAAATCTTAAAGCATTATTTGAAAATAGTTCTTGATACTTTGTACGTGGATTCCCTTCAGCTACTAATTTTACTAATATTGTATCCTCTTTTAAAATCTGTTTTGCTCTTTCTTGATATAGATTTGAAAGTATTTTTGAGTTTATTCCTATAAATATTCCTTCCAATATTAATATCATAATTAATATTGCTATCTCTTTTCTTCTAATTTGTATCCCACTCCTTTTATTGTTTTGATATATTCACTTATTTCAGGAAGCTTATCCCTCAATTTTGATATATATACATCCACTGTTCTATCTCCAGTATAGTAATTACTTTTCCAAATTTTATCTAATATTTTTTCTCTTGTTATAACTAAATTTTTATTTAAAACCAATAAAAGTAATAAATCATACTCTTTTTTGGAAAAATCTATCTCTTCTCCTTTATAAAGAACTCTATGTTTATCATCTTCTATCACTAAATCTAGAAATTCATACTTTCTTTTTACTTCTTCTCTTTTTTCCTCTTTAAAAAATCTTTTAACTCTTAAAACTAATTCTCTTGGATCAAAAGGTTTTTTCATATAATCATCAGCACCTATTTCTAATCCCTCTAATACATCTTCTATCTCCGTTTTAGCAGTTAACATAATAATAGCTGGATCTCCATATTCTGAAGATATACCTTTTACTATTTTCGTAAAATTTTTCCCATCTAAATTAGGCAACATTAAATCTAATACTACTAAATTATGTTGTTTTTCTTTCAAAAGTCTAAGTCCTTCTAATCCATCATCTGCTTGGTCTACTTCGTATCCTTCTTTAGAAAGAAAATATGTTATTAGCTCCTGTATCTCTTTATCATCTTCAACTACTAATATTCTCATTTTACCTCCATTGATTTTTATAATTTATATTTAAATTATAAAAGAGAGAGCTCAAAAAGTAAAAGGAAATTTGCAACTTTTAACTATTTCTTAAGCTCTCTCTAACATAGATATTATTTTACTTTATTATTTTATTTTACAGGAACAAATCCTTCTTCTTTAACTAATTCTTGTCCTTTTGAAGAAAGTGCATAATCTACAAGATTGCTTACATCTTCTGAAGCATTATTATCTACATACCAATATACCTCTCTAGCTATTGGATATTTTTTACTTGCTACGTTCTCTACACTTGCCTCTATTCCATCTACTTTTATAGCTTCTACTGAGTTATCCATATATCCCATTCCAATATATCCAATTGCATATTTATTTGATTTAACTTCTTGCTTTATAGCTTCATTGGAAGGCATATATAAAGTTTTTGGTCCATATTCTAAATCTTTTTTAGTATTATTTTCTCTTATTATATGTTCTTTAAAGAATTCATGAGTTCCTGAAGATGAATCTCTTGATAGTACAACGATTGGAGCATCGTCTCCTCCTAACTCTTTCCAGTTAGTTATCTCTCCTCTAAACACTTTTCCTAGAGTTATATCATCAATATCTTTTACAGTATTTGCATGGTTTGCTATTATTGTTATTCCATCAAAACCTAATACTACTTCTTTTACTTCTAATCCTTTTGCTTTAGCTTGTTCTATCTCTTTTGATTTAATACTTCTTGAAGCCATAGCTATATCTGTTGTTCCATTAATAAGAGCTGAAATTCCTACTCCTGAACCTCCACCAGTTACTGCTATTCTTGCTTTTCTATTTTCCTTCATATAATTTTCTGCTATTGATTGCGATACATTTAATATAGTATCTGACCCTTTAGCTTGAATAACTTTTGATCTAGCTTCTGCTGTATTAGCACTTACTAATAATCCTGCCACAACTAACATTCCTAATAAACCTTTTTTGAAAATATTCATTTTATTCCCTCCAAATTAATTTTTATTACTTTTTCTTATTTACAAATCAAATATAATATTTTTATGTTAAGCTAGTATTAATCCAATGTAAATTTTATGTAAAAATTTTTTTACACAATTTTAACATTGAATTAATACTCTTTTTACATTGATACTTTATTATTATTTTGTTATTAAATTAATGTAGTTTGAAATATTTTTGGAGGTTTTTATGCAATGTCTTAGAAAAGTTAAAGATAACGGAATGAAACATATTCTATTTGGAATAGGGATTTCAAATATAGTTATAATCTTTCTAATCTTTTTATTTATAGTTGTGAATGGATTAAAATTTTTTAGTTCATACTCTGTTACTGATTTCTTTTTTGGGAAAAAGTGGATTTCTCTTTCAGAGTTATATGGACTTTTACCTCTTTTAGTTGGTTCATTTTGGGTAACAATAGTAGCTTTAGTTATTGCTGTGCCAGTTGGAATTTTAACAGCTATCTATATAGCAGAATATGCTACTCCTAAAGTAAGAACATTTTTAAAAATTATTATTGAAACAATGTCAGCTATACCATCAGTTGTTTTAGGAGTTATTGGATTATATGTATTATCTGGTCCTATAAAAAATCTATTTAATCTTTCAAGTGGATTAACAGCTTTAACTGGTGGAATAATGCTTGCTTTTATGGCTCTCCCTACAATAGTAAGTATAGCAGATGACTCATTAGAAGCTCTTGATAAATCTTATAAAGAAGCTTCTCTTGCTCTTGGAGCTAACCAAGTAGAAACTATTTTTAATGTTCTTCTTCCTGCAGCTTTTCCAGGAATATTTGCTGGTATTATGTTAGGATTTGGAAGAATAATTGGAGAAACACTTACTGTTCTTATGATAACTGGTAACTCTCCAATCTTAGCTACTACTCCACTTTCTGCAGTAAGAACTCTTACAGCTACGATAGCAGCTGAGATGGGAGAAGTAGTTCAAGGAAGTACTCACTACTATGCACTATTTGCAATTGGAATTGTACTTTTCATAATAAGCTTTATAACTAACTGTATAGCTGATAAATTTATAAGAAAAGCAAGAGAGTTATAATTTTAGGAGGAAAAATAATGTTAATTATAAAAAAATCAAAAGCTAATTTTTTAGAAATATTGATAAAAATAATGACTTTAGTTGCTGTAGTTCCTGTATTTTTAATAATTGGTTATATAATATATACTGGTATTCCTGCAATATCTTGGGAATTTCTAAGTGAGATGCCTACTGATGGAATGAGATCTGGAGGAATATTTCCAGCAATAGTTGGAACTCTTTGGTTAACACTTGGAACAATTATTGTAGCTGTTCCATTTGGTATTCTCACTGGTGTTTATTTAGTAGAATATGCTAAAGATAATTTTCTAACTAGAATAATTAATTTAACAATCATAAATCTTGCTGGTATTCCAAGTATAATTTATGGATTATTTGGTATGGCACTATTTGTTATCTTCTTAGGTTTTGATGTTTCAATACTTTCTGGTTCATTAACTTTAGGAATAATGTGTTTACCAGTTATTATTACAGCTACTAGAGAATCTCTACTTGCAATCCCTAATCATTTAAGAGAAGCTTCTCTTGCTCTTGGAGCTACAAAATGGGAAACAATAACTAAGGTAATTTTGCCAGCAGCTATGCCAGGAATTTTAACTGGAGTTATCTTAAGTATATCTAGAGCAGCTGGAGAAACAGCTCCAATAATGTTTACAGCGGCTGCTTTCTATCTACCATTCTTACCAATTTCATATTGGGACCAAGTAATGGCATTACCATACCATCTATATGTTATATCTACACAAGTTCCTAATATGCCACCATCTTTTATCAATGGTACACTATTTATACTTGTAGTTATAACACTTAGCTTCAACTTGTTTGGTGCTTTTATTAGACAAAGATTTAATTCAAAAAATAAATAATGATATAGATATAGATTTTTAGGAGGAAATATGAATTCTAATGATACAAGAATTTTAGTAAAAGATTTTAACTTTTATTATGGTGACTTTAAAGCATTAAAAGACATCAATATGGAAATCAAAAAAAATAAAGTTACTGCCCTAATTGGACCTTCTGGTTGTGGAAAATCTACATTTTTAAGGTCAATAAATAGAATGAATGACTTAATTCCTAATGTTAAGTATGAAGGAAATATTATTTTTGATGGAAAAAATATCTTTGATAAAGAATATGATATTGTTGAACTTAGAAAAAAAATAGGAATGGTTTTCCAAAAACCAAATCCATTCCCTAAGAGCATCTATGAAAATCTTGTTTACGCTCCTAAGTTACATGGAGAAAAAGATAAAGATAAACTAGATGAAATTGTAGAAACTTCTTTAAAATCAGTTGCTCTTTGGGACGAAGTTAAAGATAAACTTCACAAATCTTCATTAGGACTTTCTGGAGGACAACAACAAAGATTATGTATAGCTAGAGCTATCTCTATAAGACCTGAAATATTACTAATGGACGAGCCTACATCAGCTCTAGACCCTATCTCTACATCAAAAATTGAGGAGCTTATTAGACAACTTGAAAAAGAATACAGTATCATAATTGTTACTCATAATATGCAACAAGCTTCTAGAATATCTGAATATACTGGATTTTTCTATCAAGGAGTATTAGAAGAGTTTGATAAAACAGAACTGATATTTACAACACCACACAAGAAAAAAACAGAAGACTATATAACAGGAAAATTTGGATAGGAGGATATTATGAGAAACTTAGATGAAAGTATTAAAGGATTGAGAGAACATTACTTAGAACTATTAAAAAATCTAAATAGAGTTTTAGATATCAATATTGAGATGCTAGAAAAATCATCATTTGATAAAACTCTTTATGGAGAATGTTTAATAGTTGAAGATACAATCAATAATTTTGAAGTAAAAATAAAAGAGGATTCTATCTTTACAATGGCAAGATTCCAACCAGCAGCTGGAAACCTAAGATTACTTATTATGTTGATTAATAGTGCTAGACTTATAGAAAGAATGGGAGATATTTTAAAAGCTAATTTAAAAATTATAAAAGCTATTGAAAAGGATTCTCCTGAAATGAAAAAAGAGTTAAAAAATATTATCTACCCAATAGCTATTAAAACAAAAAATATCTATGAAGGATATATCAATGCTTTTATAAAAAGTGATGAAAAAATTCTTTTCTCTCTTTTAACTATGGACGAAGAGATAGATACTTTAACTAAAGAAGATACTGAAACTATTATTGAACTTATGAAGAAAAAACCTGAAAATATTCAAAGTGGAACTGATTTAATTCTACTTTGTAAAAAACTTGAAAGATTTGCTGACCATATTCTTCACCTAGTATTTGATTTAATATATATTTTAAAAGGTGAAAATATGAGAAAGATTGAATTACTTGAAGAGAGAAAAATTTAAAAATAGTTTGACTTTTTTTCTTGAATATGGTATATATATTTCAAATAGAACTATTAAAGGAGGAGTAAAATGTTACTAAGGACATTAAAGTTAAGGAAATTTAATATAAAATTGAATACCTTATCTTTTGTTATACCTAGTAATATATTGCTCTAAGCTTATAGAATTTTCTATTAGCAATTTTTAATATAGAAAAATTTGAGTCAATACATCTATGGTGTATTGACTTTTTTTATTTTTATTACATCTGGAGGGAAAAATGAATCAATTAAAAGAAAAACTTTCAATAATCTTTGACAAATACTTAGAGGAGTTTAAAGAAGTAAATGAGTATATTTACAATAACCCTGAACTAGGTCATCAAGAATTTAAAGCTTGTGAAGCTTTAACTAATCTGTTAAAAAAACATAACTTTGAAACTAGTGATAACTATGCAGGAATATCTACTGCTTTTATCGGTAAATATAAATCTGGAAATGGTGGAGCTAAGATAGCTATCCTTGCTGAATATGATGCTTTACCTGGTATTGGACATGGTTGTGGACATAATATATTTGGTGTTACAAGTGTAGCAGCTGGTATACTTTTAAAAGAGATTATGGGAGATGTTGTGGGGGAAGTATTGGTAATTGGAACCCCTGCTGAGGAAACTTGTGGAGCTAAAGTAGATATGGCTAAAGCTGGAATATTTAATGATATAGATATAGCTATGGCTGTACATCCTACTGGAGAAGCTCATACTAGAAGTGGAAAGTCTCAAGCTATGGAAGCTATACAATTCACATTTAAAGGAAAAACAGCTCATGCTGCTGGTTCTCCACATGAGGGAATAAATGCTCTTGATGGAGTTCTTATGTTATTTAACTCTATCAATGCTTTAAGACAACAAACTTTAGAAACAGCTAGAATTCATGGAATTATAAGTAATGGTGGAAAGGCAGCTAATATTATTCCAGATTTAGCAGTTGCTAACTTCTATGTAAGAGCTCAAACACTTTCTTACCTTAAAGAATTAGTAGAAAGAGTAAAAAACTGTGCTAGAGGAGCTGCTCTTGCTACTGGAACTACTTTAGAAATGGAAAACTATGAAACAAGTTTTGCTAACCTTGTTACAAATAAGAAATTATCTGAAACTTATGAAAAAAATCTAATACTTCAAGGGATTACAAAAATTGTTGATAAAGAGGGATTTGGTTCTACTGATATGGGAGATGTAAGTCATTGTTGTCCAACTATACATCCATCTTTCCCACTTACTACAAATCATTTAACTGGACACAGTGTAGAATTTGCTTGTGCTACTGTACAACCAGAAGCTTATAAGGGAATGAAAGAAGCTGCAATAGCAATGGCTCTTACAGCTATGGATATATTTACTAATCCTCAACTTTTAAAAGAGATAAAAGAAGAGTTTAAAAATAGTTCTAAATAAAAATTTATATAAAATATGGAGGGATTTTTTATGAAAAAAGTTATTTTATTTTTAATGTTAATTTTATCTTCACTATCATTTGCAGCTAAAAAATTATATGTTGGAACTAACGCTGAATTTGCTCCTTATGAATACCTAGAAAATGGAAAAATGGTAGGATTTGATATTGAACTTATGGATGCTATTGGAGAAGAGTTAGGATATGAAATTGTTTGGAGTAATATGTCTTTTGATGGATTACTTCCTGCTCTTCAAATGAAAAAAATTGATGCTGTTATTGCTGGTATGTCTCAAACTCCTGAAAGACAAAAAGCTGTTACTTTCTCTATGCCTTATCTACTTTTCTCATCAGATGAGCACTATGTAATCGTTAATGAAGAAAGTAGTTATGTAAAAAAAGAGGAATTAAATGGTAAAAAAATTGGAGTACAAATTGGAACTATGCAAGAGGAGTTTGCTAAAGATTTAGGTGGATTACCTCAGCTTTATAACTCTTGGACTGGGGCTCTAATGGATTTACAACAAAATAAAATTGATGCTGTAATCATTGCTGATGTAAGTGGAGAAGAGTATTTAAAAACTATGAAGGGAATTAAAAAAATTGACGTAGTGGAAGAAAACTTTCCAGGTGCATCTATTGCTCTAAGAAAAGGTGAAACAGAATTAGCTGAACAAATTAATCAAGCTATTTTAAAAATTGATGCTGAAGGAAAATATCTTGAAATACTAAAAAAATATTTCCCTGATAAACTAGATAACTATGACGCTTATAAAAAAGCTAATAATCTATAATTTGATTGTTTCTAAAATTTTCATTTCCATTACTTTATAAAATTGGTATAATATAAAAAATTATATTATACGAGGTATTTAGATGATATTAAATGGAAAATATAAAATTAAAGGTAATGGAAACCAATTAAAAGATGGAGATACAATAGAGTTTATAGAAGGTTTTTCTACTTGTAGTGGTCTTTGTTCTGCTTGTGAAGTACTAAAAAAAATTAAAACTCAAGAGGATTTAAAAAATAACTTTCCAGATATTGAAATTGAAAAAATGGAGGAGTAACCCTCCATTTTTTATTGACTATATTTTAAAAATTTCATATTATATTAATAAAGTAAAATTATAGGAGATGATTTTATGAGAAAACCAATTATAGGAATAACTTCTGCTTGGGAAAATGACCCAAATCTTCAAAACTATTTTAGAAATTGTGTAAGTATTGATTATTCTAAATCTGTTATTGAAGCTGGAGGAATACCTATTATCCTTCCTACTTTAGATAATTTAGAGGTTATAAAAGAGCAGATAAAAATATTAGATGGTATCATTTTTTCTGGTGGTGCTGACATAAACCCTACTCTTTATGGAGAAGAATTTAAAAATGGAATAGGAACTGTCTCTCTTGAAAGAGATAGAGGAGAGTTTCTTATTTTAGAAGAGTTTATTAAAACAGGTAACCCTATTCTTGGAATTTGTCGTGGTCATCAACTTCTAAATGTTTTTATGGGAGGAACTCTTTTTCAAGATTTAAAACATTCTAATAGAGAAGTTTTAAAACATAGACAAGATTTTTATCCAGATATGCCTGTACATAAAGTAAAAATAGTAGATAAAGATAATATTCTAGCTGAACTTTATGGAACTGAAATTTTTACTAACTCCTTCCATCATCAAGCTGTCAATAATTTAGGAAAAAATCTTACCCCTATTGCTATCTCTTCAGATGGAATTATTGAAGCCTTTCAGATGAAAGAGCATAAATTTTTCTATGGTATACAGTGGCATCCTGAAATGATGACAGCTCGTGGAAATACAGAGATGTTAAAAATATTTAAAAAGTTTATAGAAAAAGCTGCTGCAAATTAATTTTTGCAACAGCTTTTTTTATTATTTAAAAATTTCTCCAGCTTCTAAATACCATAAAAGTAAATCTAAACTATCCATAGATATATTGACAAAATCACAATACTCTTTCATCTTTTTTTCTATCTCTAAATAAAGCTTTGGAGTAATAGTTTTAGGTATCTCATCTATTACCTCTAATCTCACTAAATTTCTTAAAATATGTCTATCTAAAATAGATATCTCTTTTCCAAATCCTACATTTCTCAAAAAGTGACTAGCTTCTTTAAATGCCATTCCCTTTATATTTTTTACTATCCACTCTCTAGCTTCTCTTATATCCTTAAAACTTGAAAAGAAATCTTTAGTTATAAATTCTCCCTTTTCATTTTTCATTTTCTCTCTAAGTTCTACTAGATATTTTGCCTTATTATTTTTAAATCTTACAATATTAAGATATTCCACCATTTCCTCTGCTGTACCATTAAAAAGTAAACCATTATCTCTTAATGTTGTAATAGCTTTCCAAGCATTGACAGCTTTAGATTGTGGTGTAAGTATACAAAAAGATAACTCCACATGAATATCTTTATTACTTCCTTTTTCCCATACTTCTTTAAATTCTTTTAACCTTTTCTCTATATCATATTTTTTTTCAAAATAAACCTTCTCTATCTCATAAAAATAATCATTCTTCTTCATTTTTTTCTCCATTATATTTTTTTAACTCAAACCAAAAATTTACTATATTCCCTTCAGAAAGATATACTCCATATTTACTTTTATGATTTTCTAATACTCCTGCTACTATAGCAAGTCCAAGTCCATGTCCCTCTTTTCCTATTGCACTATCCAGTCTTACAAATGGATTCCAAATAGTATCTAAATCTTTCTTCTGAAGATTTTTACTTTCATTACTTACAGTTACTATACATCTATTTTTATTCTCTTCTAACTTTATTTTTATTGGAGAATCTCCTGTTTTATATTTTATTGCATTTGAAATAAGGTTATCTAAAACCCTATCTATATATTTTTCATCACATAAAACAACTATATTCTCTTTTCCTTCATACTCTATTTTATTTATTTTTGTAGAGTATTTATCCATCAAATCTTTAATTAAATGGTAGATATCTGTTTTTTCCATCTTCATTTTAAAATATCCAGCTTCAATCTGAGAAATTAATAGTAACTCTTTTACTAAACTATCCATCTTATAACTTTCTTCTATAATTACATCACAATAAAAATTTCTATCCTCTTCATTAGCAACATTCTCCACTAATCCTTGAGCATATCCTTGAATTATAGCTATAGGAGTTTTTAATTCATGACTTACACAAGCTACAAATTCTTTTCTAAGTTTATCTAATTTTTTCTCTTTTTCTATATCAGCTATTAATTTCCTATTAACTTTATTTATCTCATCGATATTTTTTTCTAGAGTTTCTCCCATCTTATTGATAGCTTCTCCTAACTCTCCTATCTCATCTGTTCTATCTGACTCAAATTTCCTACTAAAGTCAAGTTTAGCTATTTTTTGTGTAATTTCTTTTATCTCTAATATTGGTGTAACCATAGCTTTTGAAAAAATAAAAGCCATTGATGATCCAACTATAAATGATAAAATTATTATTTGTAAATGATAGTTCATTGAAAGTTCTAATCCCTCTTGGATAAGACTTAGAGGGGTAATTATCTCAATATATCTATCTGGTTTATAAGGCATGAATAATATTAAAGCTTTTCCTCTGTAATCTTCAAAAGAAATTGTCTTAAATATAGGTTCTTCATCTTTTAAACTCTCTTTTATCTCATCTACTTCATGTTCAGTAAGTTGCTTTCTTTGATAATATTTATCTACTTGATCACACTTTTTTATAATAATCTCAGCATTATTTTGTACTTCAAGATTTCTAAAATCTACTATATAGTTAGGATCTGTTATAACTCTCCCCATTTGGATTAATTTGTCTTTTTTATTTGTTAAATAAAATTTTTCCAAATAAACAGTATTAGTTATAGCAAATCCTCCTATTATCATCATTACCATACTCCACATAAGGAGAAACATCTTCCATCTTATTTTCATATATTACTCCTCAAACTTATAACCAAAACCTCTTACAGTTTGAACATACTTATCTCCTATTTTTTTTCTCAATCTCTTAATATGAGTATCAACAGTTCTAGAGTCTCCAAAATAATCCCACCCCCATACTGAGTTTAATATTTTCTCCCTTGACAGGGCGATCCCTTTATTTTCTACAAAGAAATATAATAAATCATACTCTTTAGGAGTTAGATCTAAAACTACATCTTTTAATCTTACCTCTCTTTTTATTCCATCTATTGCTAAATCTCCAAATACCATTGGTGCCTTATCTATTATCTTTCCATCCCTTCTAAGTAAAGCTTTTACCTTAGCTACTAGAAGTTTTGGATTAAAAGGTTTTACCATATATTCATCTGTTTCTAAGTCAAATCCAAAAAGTTGATCACTCTCATCTGCTCTAGCTGTAAGCATAATAATTGGTACTTGTGATTCCTCTCTTATTTTTCTACAAACACTCCATCCATCTATTTTTGGCATCATTATATCCAAAATTACTATATCATAGATATTTGAAAAAAATTTTTCTATCCCCTCTTCTCCATCTCCAGCTTCATCTACAATATATCCCTCTCTCACTAAGTAATCCTTTATTAATTTTCTGATTTTCCATTCATCATCTATTACAAGAATTTTTTTCATATTTACCTCCTATTATTTTATCATCTTATTAATAGTATATAAAAAATCATCTACTACTTTTTCCTCTAAACCTAATTTTATATCTCTTACTAAACAATTTCTTATATGTCCTTCTAATATTACCTTAGACATACTATCTAGTTCATTTTTTATAAGTGCTATCTCTTTTAAGATACTACTACAACACTCATCTTTTTCTATACATTCTTTTATTGTTGCTATTTGTTTTTCTACTTTTCTTATTATATTATCATTACTCTCTTGAGTTTTATTTCCATTTTTATCCATCAATTTACTCAAAGTTTCTATTAATTCTGAAGTTGCTTGTTTTTCAAAGCCAGATTTTATCTCTTCTACTACACAACTTCTTAAATGCGCTTCTAATACAACTTTAGCTATTCCATTAAGAGCAGATTTTACTGAAGCAACTTGATTTAATATTTCGTCACACTTTACATGATTTAATATCATTTTTTCTATTCCTCTTAATTGCCCAGCAATTCTATTTATTCTTGAAATAAGATTTTTTCTAAAACTACTTTCATTGGATAGACAATGTCCTTGTACCTCTATATTTTTATTTTCCATTTTATCACCTTATACAACATACTACATATATTATACATTAAAAAAAGGTATTGTTGCAAATTTAAAATAAAAAATTTGCTCAATACCTTTAATTTTTTAAAATTATTTTTTAAATTTCTTCAATCTAAGTGCATTAGTTACAACAGAAACTGAACTCATTGCCATAGCTGCTCCAGCTATCATAGGATTTAATAGATGCCCAGTAAGAGGATATAATATACCAGCTGCCACTGGTATTCCTATTGTATTATAAATAAAAGCCCAGAATAGATTTTCTTTTATATTTTTTATTACTGCATGACTTAAATCCATAGCTACTAATACATCTTTTAAATTTCTCTTCATAAGAACTATATCAGCACTTTCCATAGCTATATCTGTTCCTCCACCTATAGCTATACCTATATTAGCTTGTACTAGAGCTGGAGAATCATTTATTCCATCCCCTACCATAGCTACATTTTTTCCTTGCTCTTGTAGTTCTTTTACCTTTAGATACTTCTCTTCTGGAGTTACTTCAGCAAAGATTATATCTATTCCCACTTGTTTTCCAATAGCTTGAGCTGTAAGTTTATTATCTCCAGTTATCATTCCAATATAGTAACCTCTTTTTTGTAACTCTTTTATTGTTTCAATAGCCTCATCTTTTAAAATATCAGCTACTGCTATTACTCCAGCAAGTTTATTACCTATAGCTAAATACATTGGTGTTTTTCCTTGTGTTGCCAATTCATCTAAGATTTTTTCCTCTCCTAATCCTACACCAAACTCTTTCATAAGTTTAATATTCCCTATATATATTTTTCTTTCATCTATAACACCAGATACTCCCTTTCCTGTTATAGATTTAAAATCTTTAACTTTTGGAAATACTAATTTTCTTTCTTTCCCAGCTTCTACAATAGCTTCTCCTAATGGATGTTCTGAATACTCCTCCAGTGCTCCAGATATTTTTAAAATCTCATCTTCACTCATTTCATTAAAAACTATTATATCTGTAACCTTTGGCTTTCCAACAGTAAGTGTTCCAGTTTTATCAAAAACTATTGTATCAACTTTATGAGCTTTTTCAAGAGCTTCTCCAGATTTAATAAGTACTCCTAATTCTGCTCCTCTTCCAGTTCCTACCATTATAGCTGTAGGTGTAGCAAGCCCTAAAGAGCATGGACAAGCTATAACCATAACTGCTACAAATATTGTAAGAGCAAAGATAGATGGTGCTTCATGTATTTCAACTATTCCTTTACTTCCTAAATAATACCAAGTTATACCAGCTAGTGTTGCTATAAACATAACCACTGGAACAAAATAGCCTGAAACCTTATCAGCTATCTTAGCGATTGGAGCTTTACTTCCTTGAGCATTCTCTACAAGTTTAATTATCTTAGATATAACTGTATCTTTTCCTATAGCCTCAACCTTTATTTGTAAAGTTCCATTTTTATTGATACTTGCTCCAAAAACTTTATCTCCGATATTTTTTTCTACAGGAATACTCTCTCCTGTAAGCATAGACTCATCTACACTGCTTTGTCCATCTACAACCACTCCATCTACAGGGATACTCTCTCCAGGCTTTACTAGAACTATCTCATTTAATTCTACTTCCTCTATATCTACCTGTACAAATTTTCCATCTCTTACAAGAGTAGCTTTTTTACTTTTTAAATTCATAAGCTTTTTAATAGCTTCAGAAGTTTTTCCCTTACTTACATTTTCTAAATATTTTCCTAATAAGATGAGAGCTAATATTACTACTCCAGACTCATAGTAAAGTGCATGGGCATAGTGAATATCTCCTTGATAGATTTTATATGTAGCATACAGACTATATAATATAGCTGATCCTGTACCAGTAGCTATCAATGAATCCATACTAGGACTTCTCATAATAAGTTGTTTTATTCCCACTCTATAAAATCTTTTACCTATGTAAATTACAGGTATTGCTAATACTAATTGAATCAAAGCAAAATTCAAAGGATTATTATCAGGTGAGATTATATTAGGTACAGGAAGCCCTACCATTGTTCCCATAGATATATAAAAAACAATTGCTGAGAAAAATATTGCCAACTTAAATTCTAAAAACTCTCTTTTAAGAATCTTTTCATTTTCTAAAGCTCTGCTATCTTCTTCTAACTCTTCATGTTTCTTACCATCATATCCAAGTTTTTTTATAACTTCTAATATTTCAGAAAGCTTTATTTTTTCAGAATCATAGATTACTTTTCCTCTGCTATTAGCTAGATTAACAACAATTTCACTTACTCCTTCTAGCTTTCCTACTTTTTTCTCTATCTTATTTACACATACTTGACAAGTAATTCCAGAGATATCTAGTTCTACTTCTTTATAATCATTTATCTCTTCTATCTCATATCCAAGTTTCTTTACAACTTCTTTTATCTTTTCGTTTTCTAATATCTTTTCATCATATTCTACAATAAGTTTCTCATTTGAGAAATTTACAACAGCTTCATTTACACCTTCTAATTTAGAGAGTTTCTTCTCTATCTTATTTACACATACTTGGCATGTTACTCCACCAAGTTGATAATTTTTTCTAGTCATTAGACTACCTCATATCCTACATCATCTAGAGCATCAACTATTATACTCATATCAAAATCTTCAGCTATTTCCACAGTAGCTTCTCCAATTTTTACCTCTAATATCTTCACTCCAGATACATTCTCTAAAGCATTAGTTACACTTTTTACACAGTGTTGACAACCCATCCCATCTATTTTTATTACTTTTTTCATGCTTCTAACCTCCGCTTAAATTAAATATAGGGGTACCCCCCTATACCTATAATACTATTTTTTACTTTTTTTGTCAATATTTTATTTTATATTTTTTAAGTCTTCTATAAAATCTTTTACATCTTCCTCTTTTGTAGCCCAAGAAGTTACTAATCTAATTGCTGAAGTTTCTTCATCTATTTTTTCCCAAAACTCATATCTATATTTTTTTCCAATCTCATCTATCACCTTATTAGGAAGTATAAAGAATTGTTGGTTAGTATATGAATCTGCCTTCAATTTATATCCAGCCTCTAATACTCCTTTTTTTAACATAGCTGCCATCTCATTTGAGTGTTTTCCTACTTGATAGTATCTATCACCTTGAAATAACTCTGTAAATTGTATTCCTAATAATCTTCCTTTTGCTAAAGTAGCTCCCTTTTGTTTTGTACTACAGAAAAATCCTTCAGCTAGCTCTTTATTTGTAATTACTAATGCCTCTCCAAATAAAAGTCCACACTTAGTTCCTCCTATATAGAAAACATCACAATATTTAGGATAGTCAGTAAGCTCTATATCATTTTTTTCAGAAGCTAGTGCTGATGCCATTCTTGCTCCATCAATATATAGATACATACCTACCTCTTTACAATAGTTAGAAATATTTATTAACTCCTCTTTTGTATAAAGAGTTCCTAATTCTGTTGGGTTAGATATATATACCATTTTAGGCTTTACCATATGAAAATCATTTTTATGAACATCATAAACCTTTTTTATCATATCTAAACTTATTTTCCCATCACCATTAGTTGCTAACTCTATTACTTTATGCCCAGTAGCTTCTATTGCACCAGCTTCATGTACACTGATATGCCCTGTATCTGCTGCTATTACTGCTTCATATGGACGTAAAATATGAGAAATTGTAAGAAGATTTGTCTGTGTTCCTCCTACTAAAAGACGTACATAGCAATCTTCAAAATTTATAGCTTTTTTTATAGCTTCTATACCCTTAGCTGTGTATTCATCCTCTCCATATCCCACTGTTTGTTCTAAGTTAGTTTTTAAAAGAGCCTCCATTATAACTGGTAATACTCCCTCACTATAATCATTTTTAAAACTTACCATCTCTTTACCTCCAATTTAACATAGTTTTTTATATTATATCACTTTCAAATAACTAACTCTAGTTATAATCTTTTTTTCTCCTAATAAATAATTATCACCAAAAATAAAAAACTCAAGAATACTTTAATCTTTATCATTCTTGAGTTTTTAAATATTTATTTAATATTTTATAAAAATTTTTTCTAATTATTTATTTATTATCTTAGCTAATACTCCATTTACAAATTCAGAAGTTTTTTCATCACCATAAAGTTTTGCAAGCTCTACAACTTCATTTACAACTATCTCATGTGGAGTAGTTTCACATAAAAGTTCATATACAGAGCATCTTAATAAAGCTTTTTCCACGTTTCCTATTCTTTCAAAGCTCCAACCAGTGATATTATTATTGATAGTTTCTAATATTCTATCATTATTTTCAGCTATTCCATTCATATATTTTTTTATAAATGCTAGCTCATTTTCATTAGTTAAAACTTCATCTCTTTTTAAATAGTTATCTAGTACCTCTTTTGTACTCTCCTCTTTTAATTCACTTTCAAAAACTAATTTAAATAGTTCTTCTCTTGCTACTCTTCTACTCATTATTTTCCTTTCCTATTCTTCATTTAATTTTTCGGATAATATATTTTTAATTTTTTTTGCCTTTTTAACAAAAACAGGACTTCCCAAGCAATATCCTACAAATGTAACTAATAATATAAATATAGTTTCAAATATTCCAACTGTTACTAATAAAAGTGACACTATAAATCCTACAAAGGCATAGAGGTATCTCTTTCTATTTTGAATAAGGTTTATTATAATTTCATCCAACATGTATCCCACCTCTATTCTTCTGCTTGACTATCAGTATCTTTAACAGCTAATTTAGATATTTTTACTTCTATAGCTCCTACTTCTAGTCCCATCTTATCAGCTAATTTACTTTTTATTTCATTTTGTATTGAAGATGACTTACCAGATATATTTCCATTTGAAAGCATATCTAATCTTACTCTTATATTGAATTTTCTTCCTTTTTTAGAAGTTTCTACCCTTATATTAGAAATCTCTTTATCTTTAGATAAAAGTTCTCTTATAAAACTTGTTACAGAAGCTGAAGATATATATACAACTCCATCTTCTGTTTTTATCTCATAATCTTTTGTTCTTTCAAATAGAGATAAAAATTTTAATATTGATATTATGAAATAAATAATTGATATTGCAAGAACAACTATATCATAACTTAAAGTTCCAATATAAGTGTTAAATTGTACTAAATATTTTGGTACCGCCACATATACTATTCCTGTTATTGAAAGCAAAAATATTCCTAACCATGCAAAAAAGAATATAATTTTTTTAATCATAAATACCACCTATAATAAAAGATTAGAGGTGCTTTTTAAACACCTCTATGGAGTTACGCTTCTAAATCTTCTTCTTCCTCTTCAGAAACTTCTTCAGTTCTAATTTTTACATCTTGAACATAAACATTTACTTCCACTACTTTTAGCCCACTAAGTTCTGATACAGCTTGTAAAACTGCTTTTTGTACATCATGAGCAACTTCTGAGATAAGATATCCATACTCAACAACGATAAATATTTCGATGCTGCACTCTTTTTCTCCTACCTCTACTTTTACACCATTTGTAGGTCTTTTCTTTCCTAAGATTTTACTAACTTCGTCAGCTACTCCTCCAGCTAATTTATATACTCCTTCTACATCAGAAGCTGCCTTAGCTGCTATTGTTTTCACCACATCATCAGATATTCTAATATTTCCTAATTCGCTCATCTGTAACACCTCCGTGTAATCTTCTACTATATATTATACCTAATTTTTTCAAAAAAAACTACTACTTATAAAATTATTTTTTTGAAAAATTTTCTTCTATAAAGTTTGTTGAAGTTTTTCCAGCTAAATAAAGTTCATTATTTAATACTTCTAAATGGAATGGTATAGTAGTATCTATTCCCTCAATTATATACTCATTAAGAGCTCTCTTCATCTTAGCAATAGCTTCCTCTCTATTTATTCCAAAAGTTATAAGTTTTCCTATCATCGAATCATAATATGGGCTTATCTCATATCCTTGGTATGAATGAGAATCAACTCTTACTCCATTTCCTCCAGGAACTATATATTTTGTAAGTACTCCTGGTGATGGTAAGAAATTATTTTCTGGATCTTCAGCATTTATTCTACACTCTATTGCATGTCCAAATAGCTGAATATCATCTTGTGAAATATTTAATTTAGCTCCTGAAGCTATTTGAATTTGAAGTTTTATAATATCTAATCCTGTTACCATTTCAGTTACAGTATGCTCAACTTGAACTCTTGTATTCATTTCCATAAAATAGAATTTATTATCCTTATCTACTAAAAATTCTAATGTTCCAGCCGAATCATAGTTTATAGCTTTAGCTAATGTAACAGCTGCCTCTCCCATAGCTTTTCTTACTTCATATGGTAATGAAAATGATGGAGCTTCCTCAATAAGTTTTTGATGTCTTCTTTGAATAGAACAATCTCTTTCTCCTAAATATATAACATTTCCATATTTATCTCCTAAAATTTGTATCTCTATATGTCTAGGATTCTCTACAAATTTTTCTATATATACATCAGGGTTTCCAAAAGCTGCTCCAGCCTCTGTTTGAGCTGCTACTATGTTCATTTCTAACTCTTCATCATTTCTAGCAATTCTCATACCCTTTCCTCCACCACCAGCTGTGGCTTTAATCATTACTGGATATGTTATTCTCTCATTTACCTCTTTTTTAGCTTCTGATATACTTCTTACTATTCCTGTTCCATTAGTAAGTGGTACATTATTAGCTATGGCTGTTGCTCTAGCTGTTGCCTTATCTCCCATCTTTGTGATACACTCTGGTCTTGGTCCTATAAATGTTATATTGTGCTCTTCACATATTGAAGCAAATTTAGCATTTTCTGATAAAAATCCATATCCTGGGTGTATAGCATCTGCTCCTGTTATCTCAGCTGCTGCTATTATATTAGGAACTTTTAAGTAAGACTCTGTACTAGATACTCCTCCTATACATACAGCCTCATCTGCAAGTCTTACATGTAAACTTTCCTTATCAGCTTCTGAATATACAGCAACAGTTTTTATTCCTAATTCTTTAGCTGCTCTTATTACTCTTACAGCAATTTCTCCTCTATTGGCAATAAGTATTTTTTTAAACATTATTTTTCCTCCTGATAATCCAAGAATTTTGATTATGAAATCTTAACTTTTATTAATGGTCTTCCATAATCTACTGGCTTACCGTTTTCAATATATATTTCTTCTATTTTTCCTGAAAATTTAGCTATTACTGGTAAAGCTACTCCAACAGCAACTACATTTCCTAATTCCTGTCCCTCTTTTATCTCTTGCCCTACTTCAATTATAGGTGTCCCATCTTTTTTTAGATAGTTATATCTTCCTATATGTTCAGATACTATATCTCTACAATTTACTACTTTTTTCTTAGTTTCCTCTTTTTTTGCTTCAACTTTTTTAGAAGCTACTGGTTTACTCTCTGGTATAAGAGAACCTTTTATATTTATTTTTATTTCAGATGTTTCATATGATATCTCAGTCAATTTTTTCTCTTGAAGTATTTTCATTAACTCTTCAATAGTATTTACATCACCTTTCATAAAATCCTCCTTATATAATATCAATATATTTTACCACTAACTTGCCTATATTTCAATAAAAATTACTACCGTTATTTTATAGTTACCCTCTCTTCTCCCATCAATTCTACTATTTCATCAAGAAAAATCTTATCTGGAGTTATATTATATTTACTTTTCTTTATCTCTTTATGATTTTTATCTTTAATAGCAAAGAAAACAGGTGTTTCTCCTACCGATTTATTTAAAATCTCCTTGAGTCTACTAAATTTTTCTCTATCCTCTTCTACCATTAAAATATACAATTTTAAATTTTTCTCTCTAACTATATCATCTAAAAACTTTAATTTTCTAACTATAAGTTTCTTATTCTCAGTTCCTTTAAAATAGTCTATCTGTATGCTTCCTTCAATATATACAGGTTTTCCTTCTAAAAGTATATGAGTATATCTCTCATAATCTTTTGGAAAAAGAACACAAGAAATCTTATCATAATAATCTTCTAATTCAAAAACTCCCATTATCTGTCCAGAGTTTTTAGTTACTATTTTTTTTACATCTCTTAGTATTCCACAAGTTTTTAAAATTTGCGTAGTCTTTTCTTCCTTTATTTCGTTGATAGGAGACAATCTAAATACTTTTATAAGTCTTCTATAACTATCTAATGGATGTGCACTAAAATAAAATCCTAAATACTCTTTCTCCTTAGATAACAATTCATCTAAAGAGTATTCTGTTACTTGAGGCAATGTAAATACTCCTAAAGAGGATTTAGCTTCACCAAAAAGATTCATCTGCTGTATATCATCTTCTTTTAATTTTCTATTAGCATAATCAATTATCTTATCTACTGATTCAAATTTTTGTCTTCTATTTCCAGGAAGTCCATCTAAAGCTCCAGCTAAAATCAAAGACTCTAATGCTTTTTTATTAAGTCCATACTTTTTAGTTCTCACTACGAAATCTTCTAAATTTTTATACTCTCCATTTTCATTATACTCTTCAAGTATCTTTTCAGACACTCCCTCTCCTACATTTTTTATAGCTGCTAATGAAAATACAATTCCATCTTTATCTACAATAAATTTAGAAGTAGCTCTATTAACATCTGGAAGGTGTAATTTCAAATTATGTACTTTAGCATCATCTACATAATAAGCTATATCTTCAATATGTGCCATCTCTGATGTCATAAGTGCTGCATAATAATGTTTCATATAGTGAGCTTTAAAATAAGCTGTCCAATAAGCTATAAGGGCATAAGCTGCTGAGTGAGATTTATTAAATCCATATCCAGCAAATTTATCTATAAGTTCAAACATCTCTAGTGCTTTCTCTTCACTATAACCATTTTCTATTGAACGAGTAATAAATTTTTCTCTATTCTCCTCCATTATTTGAACATTCTTTTTTCCCATAGCTCTTCTTAATAAATCTGCTTCTCCTAAAGAGTATCCAGCCATTATATTAGCTATCTTCATTACTTGCTCTTGATATAGAATTACTCCATAAGTTTCCTTCAATGTTTGCTCTAATGATGGATGTGGATATTTTATCTCAGTTATCCTATTCTTACCATTGATGAAATCATCTACCATTCCAGAGCCAAGAGGTCCAGGTCTATATAGAGCTAAAAGTGCAATGATATCTTCAAATTTATCTGGTTTTAATTTTACTAATATTTTTCTAATCCCCACTGACTCCATCTGGAATACTCCAGATGTATCCCCTCTAGAAAGCAATTCATATACTTTTTTAGAATTTAGTGGAATATCCTCTAGCCTAATCTCTTCTCCTAAGTCCTCTTTTATATAATCAATAGTTCTCTGTAAGTTAGTAAGATTTCTAAGCCCTAAAAAGTCCATCTTTAAAAGTCCTAAATCTTCTAACTCTTTCATTTGATATTGAGTAGAAACTACCTTATTTTTCGTGTCACAATAAAGTGGCACTGTATCAGTAAGTGGATCCTTAGTAATTACTATCCCTGCTGCATGTACAGAGGCATGCCTTACTTTATTCTCTATCTTAGCTGAAATATCTATAACTTTTTGTATCTCTCTATCTTCTAAATACTGTTTTCTAAACTCCTCTACTCCCTCTAAAGTCTGCTTTATAGTAGCATTAAAAGGAACTAATTTCGCCACTGCATCTATTTTACTAAGTGGAGTATTTAGTACTCTTCCTACATCACGAATAGCTGCTCTAGCTTTCATGGTTCCAAAGGTAATGATCTGAGCTACCTTATCAGCTCCATATTTTTCTATAACATAATCTATTACCTCTTGACGTCTTTCTTGACAAATATCTATATCTATATCTGGCATAGATATTCTCTCTGGATTTAAAAATCTTTCAAAAATTAGATTATATTTTAATGGGTCTAGTTGAGTTATTCCCAATGCATAAGCTATCAAACTTCCAGCAGCAGAACCTCTTCCTGGTCCTATTGGAATATTTTTTCTTCTGGCAAAATCTATAAAATCCCATACTACTACAAAGTATCCAGCATATCCCATCTTCTCTATTATTCCAAGCTCATACTCCACTCTTTCTACTATACTTTTAGTAAGACCATGAGGATATCTTTTAGATAATCCTAAATACACTAACTTTCTTAAAAAAGCTTCAATAGTTTTTACACAAGTAGGTATCTTATAATCTGGAAATTTAAAATGTCCAAACTCTATATCTACATTACATCTCTCTGCTATAATAATAGTATTATCTACTGCCTCTAGATATTTCTCTCCAAGCTGTCCTAATACCTGCTCTCTACTTTTTAAAAATAGCTCTTCAGTTTCTATTCTCATTCTCTTTTCATCAGAAAGTTTAGCTCCTGTTTGCACACAAATTAAAATATCTTGAAGTGTGTGCTCTCCCTCATTTACATAATGAGTATCATTAGTAGCTACCAATTTTAAATTATTTTGCTTAGCTATTTCATAAAGTTTTTCATTTAATTCAAATTGCTCTTTTATTCCATTTGCTTGTACTTCTATGAAGAAATTCTCTCTTCCAAAAATATCTACATACTCATCTATTGCACTAGATATTTTATCTTCACTTTCCATATCTAAAATTCTTCTAGATATCTCTCCCTGCATACAAGCTGAAAGAGCTATTAAACCTTCACTATGTTCTTTTAAAAAATTTTTATCTACTCTTGGTTTATAATAAAATCCTCTTATAAAACTCTCTGAACTTATCTTTAAAAGATTTCTATACCCTTCATTATCTCTTGCCAAAAGGATTAGATGAAAGTTTCTTCCTTCTTTATCTTCCATTCCCCTTTCACAAACATAGGCTTCCATTCCTATTATTGGCTTTATCCCTTTTTTTCTTGCCTTTTTATAAAATTCTAAGGCTCCAAAAAGATTTCCATGGTCAGTAATTGCTATAGCTTGCATTCCTAACTCTTTGGCTCTATCTAAATAATCATCTATCTTTCCTACTCCATCAAGGAGGCTATATTCAGTATGTAAATGTAGATGTACAAAATTCTTTATCATATTTTTTCCTCCTTTTTTCTTTTAATTATACCATAAAACCTCATTTTTCAATACTTCTTATTTTCATCTAATAAAAAAAGAAAATGTATTTAGAAAGTAATCTAAATATATTTTCCTTTAATTTTTTATATCTCTAAATACATAATTCTACTAAAATTTTCAAATCCTAATCCTTTATAAAATGATATTGCACTTTTATTAAATTCATATACATTTACTTCTATTCTATTAATTCCTTTTTCTTTAGTCCAGTCTAAGATAGTATCAAATAACATATTTCCTATTCCCATTCCTCTATATTCTTCTTTGACTATTATAGTATCTAAAACTATCCATTCCCTATCTATTTTCAAAGGGTAAGGAGCATTTTTCTTTTTTATCACTTCAGCTAATCCTAATAATTTACCTTCACTCTCTGCTACAAATATCTTACTATTTTTATCTTTACACATATTTTCTATATGTTCTAAAGTTCTTCCCTCTATATTCCCTTTTTTAAAAATATTTGGTAAGTTTACCCTATGATGTTTATCTAAATCTTCAAATAATGAGTTCATCTCTTTTAAATCTTCTACCTTTCCCTCTCTTATCATTATATTCATATCTTTTCCCTCTCATCTTTTAATATTTTTCTTATAGTCATTAACATAGCTATATAACAAGCTGTTCCTCCTACAAAATTAGAAATTGGTTCAGCTAAAAATACTCCCTTAACTCCTAAATTTGCTACATATGGTAAAAATAAAGTTAATGGTACTACTACTATTATTTTTCTAAAGAGTGAAAAAAATACAGCCTGTTTAGATTGTCCTAATGCTACAAATATTGATTGCCCTGCTACTTGAAAAGCCATCATAAAAAATCCAAAGTAATAAATATTCATAGCAGGTATACCCTTTACTAATAGCTCATTATCTGAACTAAATACCTTTATAAAATTTTCTGGAAATATAAATACAACTATCCAAGCTATTAACATATATATAACTGTTACAATAGTAATAAAAAATATTCCTTTTTTTATTCTATCATATTTTTTAGCCCCATAATTATACCCTAAAACTGGCTGTGCTCCAGTTGTTACTCCATGAATTGGTAACATTATTACATCTCTTATTGAGCTTAATACAGTCATTATTCCAATATATACATCGCCACCATGACCTTTTAGTGTAGCATTACAAGCAATTTGAACAGCTCCATTTGTAGCAGACATTACAAATCCAGCTAATCCTAAGCTCATTATATTTTTACTCAATTCGCTCTCTAATTTCATACTTTTTTTATTTAACTTTAATATTGTCTTATCTCCTAATAAAAATTTCATTACCCAAATAACTGATAATAGCTGTGAAATTATCGTAGCTATTGCAGCTCCTGATATCCCCAAATTAAAATAAAATATAAATATAGGATCTAATATAATATTTATAATTGCACCTAAAAGTATTGTCATCATCCCAATTTTTCCAAAACCTTGAGAATTAATAAAACCATTCATTCCTGTTCCTAACATTATAAATGGTGTCCCTAATAAATATATTTTTAAATATTCTGCAGCATAAGGATAAGTTATATCACTAGCACCAAATATATAAAGAAGAGGTTTCATGAATATATACGATGAAAGCATTAAAATAAAACTACTTATTATCAATAAGATAAAAGTATTTCCCATTATAACTTCTGCTCTCTCCATATCATTTTTTCCTCTTGCAATTGAACAAAGCGGTGCTCCTCCCATTCCAAACAAATTTGTAAATGCTGCTACAATAGTTACAATAGGAAAGGTTAATCCTAATCCTGTAAGTGCTAATGAAGAACTACCTTGAAGATGACCAATATATATTCTATCAACTATATTATAAAGTACTTGTACCATTTGAGCTATTGTCATTGGAATAGCAAGTCCCATTATATGTTTATAAATATTTCCTTGTGAAAAATCATTTTTATTCTCCATATTTATCTCACCTATTTATACAATCTCTTAATTTTATTATACTCCTTTTTTTATATAAAATAAATAAAAAAGCAGCCATTTAGACTGCTTAATTATTTTTATAATAATTTTTCTGCAACTTGTACTTTCATTAAAGCCTTGTGTAGATTTTTTTGAGTTAAAAGAATATCTTTATCTTCTTGCATTTTAGCAAGTTTAGCTTTCAACTCTTCTACCTCTTTTTTAGCTCTCTCTACATCAAGCTGATCAGCTGGAATAGCTTCAGTAGCTATAATAGTTACTACGTTATTAGAAATTTCTAATAATCCTTCTGAAACAAAGTATTTCTCTTCTTTTCCATTAAGTCTTATCTTCATTTCTCCTGTACTTAATCCAGCTATAAATGGAGAGTGATTTGGGAGTATTCCCATATCTCCCTCTGTTGTTCTTACAAGAACAAACTCAGCTTCTTGCTCAAGAACTTTCTCCTCATAAGTTACAACTTTTATTTTAAATGTAGCCATAACTATTCATCCCCTTTCATAAGGTCTCTCGCCTTTGCTACTGCCTCCTCTATTGTTCCTACATATAGGAAAGCTTGTTCAGGGATATCGTCATGTTTACCTTCTAATATCTCTTTAAATCCTCTGATTGTCTCTTTTACTGGAACATATTTTCCTTCCATTCCTGTAAATTGCTCAGCAACTGAGAATGGTTGAGAGAAGAATCTTTGAATTTTTCTTGCTCTTGATACAGTAAGTTTATCTTCATCAGATAACTCGTCCATACCTAAGATAGCAATGATATCTTGAAGTTCTTTATATCTTTGTAATACTTCTTGTACTTCTCTAGCAACATTGTAGTGCTCTGTTCCAACTATATCAGCAGATAGAGCTTTAGATGTAGAATCTAATGGGTCAACTGCTGGATAGATTCCTAATGATGCTATTTGTCTTGATAAAACTGTTGTAGCATCTAAGTGTGAGAATGTTGTTGCTGGTGCTGGGTCAGTTAAGTCGTCTGCTGGTACATATACAGCTTGAACTGATGTAATTGATCCAGATTTAGTAGATGTGATTCTTTCTTGAAGAGCTCCCATCTCTGTTGCAAGGTTTGGTTGGTATCCAACTGCAGAAGGCATTCTTCCTAATAGAGCTGATACTTCAGATCCAGCTTGTGTAAATCTGAATATGTTATCTATGAATAGTAGAACGTCTTGTCCTTCTTTATCTCTGAAGTTCTCTGCTACAGTTAATCCTGTTAAAGCAACTCTTAGTCTTGCTCCAGGTGGCTCATTCATTTGTCCATAAACTAGAGAGGTTTTAGATAAAACTCCTGATTCAGTCATTTCATCATAAAGATCTCTTCCTTCTCTTGTTCTTTCTCCTACTCCAGCAAATACTGAAAGTCCTCCATGTCCCTTAGCAATGTTATTGATAAGCTCCATAATTAGAACTGTTTTTCCTACTCCAGCTCCTCCGAATAGACCAATTTTTCCTCCTTTAATATATGGTGCTAAAAGGTCAATTACTTTGATTCCTGTTTCGAAAATTTCAGTTTCTGTTTCTTGCTCCTCAAAGCTTGGAGCATCTCTATGTATAGGTAAATATTCATCTGTTTCAACTGGTCCGTTGTCGTCAACTGGTTGTCCTAAAACATTTAATATTCTTCCTAATACTGCTTTTCCTACTGGTACCTTTATAGGTGCTCCAGTGTCTATTACTTCCATACCTCTTTGTAGTCCGTCAGTAGAATCCATTGCTACCGCTCTTATTACATTATTACCTAAGTGTTGTTGTACTTCTAGTACAAGCTCTTTATCATCAACCTTAACTTTTAAGGCATTATATATATTAGGCAATTTATCTTTAAAAGCAACGTCTACAACGGCACTAATAATCTGAGTTATAGTTCCTTTGTTTTCCACCCTATTGCCTCCTAATCATTAATTTAAAGCTGCTGCTCCACCAACAATCTCTGTGATTTCTTGAGTGATTGCAGCTTGTCTTTCTCTATTGTACTTCAAGTTAAGCATTGTCATCATCTCTTCTGCATTTTCAGTTGCATTCTTCATAGAATTCTTTCTAGCTGAATGCTCACTTGCAGCATTATTTAATAGAGCTTGATAAATCTCAACATTTAAATATTTTGGAAGAAGAGCAGATAATATTGATTCTGCATCTGGTTCAAAAATATATGAAGTATTTTCTTTAGCCTCTACTCTTTCTATTGGAATAAGTTTTTTAACTGTTAAATCACTTCTAAGAGCTGATATGAATTTATTATAAATTACATATACCTCATCAAAAATATTTTCATAATAGTAACCTACAATATTCTCACTGATTTCTTGAGCTTTTTTACCCATAGTTTCAGGTACAAGTTGTACATAACTTGCTTTTAAATCATAATTTCTCTTAGTACAGTAATCTCTTGCTTTCTTTCCGATAGCAATTACTGAAACCTCTTTTCCACTATTAGCTTTTCTAATTTTTTCTAACTCTTTTAGTGTTGCATGGTTAAAACTTCCACAAAGTCCTGTATCAGAAGTCATAACTATGACACCAATCTTTTTAACTTCATCTCTTCCATCAAAAAGTGGATGTCTTTCACTTTTTATTCCAGCCGCTATATTTGAAAGTATAGTTTGAATACTCTCAGCAAATGGTCTAGACTTTACAACTAGAGCTGAAAATCTTTTAAACTTAGTAGTAGAAACAATTTCCATGGCTTTAGTAATTTGGTGAGTAGACTGAACACTTTTTATTCTATTTTTTATCTCTTTAGCTCCAGCCATTCTCCCACCTCTTCCTAGTTAAAATTCTTTTTAAATGCGTTAATAGCATCTCCTAATTTAGCTTCAATCTCTTTATCAAGAGCTTTTTTCTCTCTAATTTCATCAAGAATATTAGTTGTATTTTTTAATTCAGTTATTAATTCTGCTTCAAATCTTCTTACTTTATCTAATTCAATAGAATCTAAGTATCCATTAATTAATGCAAAGAATGATACTACTTGCTCTTCAACAGCATATGGTTTGTATTGAGATTGCTTTAATACTTCCATGATTCTGTGTCCTCTTTCTAGTTGAGCTTTTGTAGCTTTATCTAGGTCAGAACCAAATTGAGCAAATGTTAATAATTCATTGTATTGTGCTAATTCAAGTTTTACTTTAGCAGCAACTTGTTTCATAGCTTTTATTTGAGCTGATCCTCCAACCCTTGAAACTGAAATACCTGCATTGATAGCTGGTCTGAATCCAGAGTTAAATAATTGAGAATCTAGGAATATTTGTCCATCTGTAATTGAAATTACGTTTGTTGGGATGTATGCAGATACGTCTCCAGCTTGTGTTTCAATTATTGGTAGAGCTGTTATTGAACCTCCACCTAATTTATCAGATAATTTAGCTGCTCTTTCAAGTAATCTTGAGTGTAAGTAGAATACGTCTCCTGGATAAGCTTCTCTTCCAGGTGGTCTTTTAAGTAATAATGACATCTCTCTATAAGCTACTGCATGTTTAGAAAGATCATCATATATTATTAATACATGCTCACCTTTATCCATGAAGTACTCTCCCATAGCTACTCCTGAGTATGGTGCCATATATTGTAATGGTGCAGCTTCTGATGCTGTTGCAGCAACGATAGTAGTGTACTCCATAGCTCCTGCATCTTCAAGCTTTTTATATATTTGTGCTACAGTTGATCTTTTTTGTCCAATAGCAACATAGATACACTTTACCCCTGTTCCTTTTTGGTTGATAATAGCATCAATAGCTATAGCAGTCTTTCCTGTTTGTCTATCTCCGATGATTAATTCCCTTTGTCCTCTTCCAATAGGTACCATTCCATCTATAGATTTAATACCTGTTTGTAGTGGTTCTGATACAGGTTTTCTAGAGATGATTCCTGACGCTTTTCTCTCTATCTCCATGTATTTTTCAGGTTTAATCTCACCTTTTCCATCAATTGGTTCTCCAAGGGCATTAACTACTCTTCCTAACATAGCTTCCCCTGCTGGAACTGAAACAACTCTTCCAGTAGCTTTAACTTCATCTCCTTCTTTAATTAGAGAGAAGTCTCCTAGAATAACGGCTCCAACGTTATCTTCTTCTAGGTTTAGTGCCATTCCCATTACTCCATGTGGAAATTCTAGAAGCTCTCCAGACATTGCACTACTAAGTCCATAGATTCTTGCAATACCGTCTCCTACTTCTAATACTGAACCTGAAGTTTTTATATCAAGACTTTTTTTATAGTTCTCAATCTCATTTTTAATTATGCTGCTAATCTCTTCTGGTCTAATGTTCAACTGATTTACACCTCCTGTTACAAATCATTATCTTTTCTTTATATTTTCTAGCTCTTTACGTATAGAACCATCTATTACAGTATCACCTATCCTGATAATACCTCCTCCTAAGATGCTCTTATCAACTTTTATAGCCAGTTTAACTTTTTTACCAGTTTTCTTTTCTAAGTTTGCTATTAACTTAGTTTTTTGAGCTTCACTAGGCTCAACAGCAAAAGTAGCCTCTACATCTACTATCTGATTTTTTTCATAATAAATTTTTAGATACTCAGCTGTTATATTTCTTATGTTTTCCATTCTTTTTTTATCTAAGATATAGAAAATTATATTTTCTATTGTCTCATCAGAATTTTTAAACATCTCTTTTAAAACTCTTTTCTTCTCATCTAATTCAATTAATGGATGAGTGATAAAAGTTTTAAATTCATTATCATTTTTATAAAGCTCCATCATTTGATTTAAAGCTTCATATATCTCTTTTACTTTATCACTAGAAACTGCGATTTCATAGATAGCCTCTGCATATCTTCTTCCTACTTGGTTAGCTATCATTTTTCTTCCCCTACCCCTTCTATAAACTCATCTATTAAGGTAGACTCGATTTTTGGATTTATTCTCTCTTCAATAAGTTTTTCAGCTAATTTAACTGCAAGAACTTTAACTTCCTCTTGTAATATCTCCTTAGCATCTGTTTTCATTTTAAGAGCTTCCATTTCTGCAGTTTTTATAATTTTTTCTCTTTGAGTTTTAGCCTCATTTAAGATACTTTCTCTTCTCTCATCTGCTTTTTTCTCAGCAGTTTTAAGAATTTCATTAGCTTCAATTTTAGCTTTTCTTAAAATTTCTTCAGATTCTTTTTGAAGTTTTATAGCTGCTTTTTTATTTTCATCAGCTTCTCTTAAATCGCTAGTTATCTTTTCTTTTCTACTTTCTAACATTTTACCTAAAGGTTTTTTGAAATACTTGTTAAATACAAATACAAGTATAAAAAAGTTTATTATCTGCCAGAACATATTAATATCTACTGATACTACTGGCATTATAGTTGTCGCCAAATTTTCTACCTCCTTTCCAGATGATAATCAGTTATTTTTTGTGACTGATTATAGGATTATCCTAATAATCCGATGAAAGGATTTGCATACATTAATATTAATGATACAACTAGTGAGTAGATACCTGTTGACTCAGATACTGCTTGTCCTAGAATCATTGTAGAGATAATATCTCCTTTTGCTTCTGGTTGTCTTGCTACTGATTCTACTGCTTTACCAGCTGCATAACCCTCTCCAATTCCTGGTCCTAATCCAGCTATCATTGCACATCCTACACCTACTGCTGATGCTGCTAATACTATTGTTTTTGCTAATAACATTTGATCCATTTTTTTACCTCCTGATATTTTTAAAACTTTATTCTTCTACATACTCACTGTCTCCAAGAGAACCTTGAATATATACCATACTTAACATTATAAATACGAAACTTTGTACTAATCCTGAGAATAGGTCAAAGTATAAGTGTAATCCTGCAGGTATTGCTGCTGGAGCTCCCATATATAGAAGACCCATAATTACTCCTCCTGCAAATGCGTTTCCGAAAAGTCTGACTGATATATTTACTGGTTTTGCAAACTCTCCAACAATATTTAATGGTAACATTACTGGAATTGGTGCTAAGAAACCTTTAAAATATCCTAAAACTCCATTTGTTTTTATACTTGCTTTTAAGAACATAAATGTTGTTAAAAGTGCTAATCCAACTGTTGTATTCAAGTCAGATGTTGGTGATCTAAATGCTGGAGCAAAAGTTATATGTCCATCAACTATAGAAAACCATGGAATTGGAAAGAAACTTATTGTATTTGCTGTAAATATAAATAGAAATAATGGTCCAATGTATGATAGATATTTTTTCTTCCATGAACCCATCATCTGTCCTACTACTCCATCTAAAAAAGCATATATACTTTCTAAAATAAGTTGCAATTTACCTGGAATTACTTCTAACTTACTAGTCCCAACTCTAAAAAGTATAAACATAAATAATATTAAAAACCAAGTAGTAACTACTGTAATTGTAACTGGTAACCCATATCCACCATTTGCTGTTTCCATTGCAAAAGGTATCTTATGAAGGAACTCTGGTAATGGAATAAAGAAGACTACTCTTGGTCCTTCTACCAAAGGGGGTACCTGAAACTCTATAAAACTCAGTTTCCTAATAATCCCTCCAATTGCTGCTATTATAGCTATTGGAATAATTGTTTTTAGTTTGTTCATTGATTATCAAACCCTCCTTTCTTAATATTATTTTAGGTTTTTATCCCTTATTTTAATAACTTTATCAGAAAGAGCCATAAGTAAAATATTTGCTTTTACATTTAGAAGCCCTAGTCCCGAACATATTATCATTGACAGCCCAAAAAATTTTGCCATCACTCCTAAATAAACACCATATAGAGCATATCTTTGAAGATATCCTAAGATACCTCTTTTATATGAACCTTGTTGTGTTGCTATTATCTTTTTTACATCTAAGCATAACAAATAAAGTCCTAAGATGGATACCAAAGCTCCAGAAAACATTCCAAAATATACCTCTTTGCTTCCAATAATTATTCCATAAATCAATATTATCAAAGCTGTTATTCCAGTTCTTTTAAATAAACTTTTTATTTTATCCACTTAATCTCCTTATTTTCTCATTATTGCTACATAGGCATTATAAAATCCACTTATAACTCCTATTATGACTAAAACTATAAATAATATTGTACTCTTAAAAAAATACTTTTCTATTAATTTATAGATTCCAATATATAAGAGTATATTTCCTACTATTAAAAAACCTAAATAACTTAATAAAGATAACGCATGTATAATATCTTTCGTGATCCATTTAACAAATTTCATATACTCTCACTTGCTCCACTATATAATTTTATAATATAAAACAAAAATAGTCAAACTTATTATGATTTTTTATTAAAATTCTTTTTTATAATGTTATAAATATCACTTATTTTTTCAATAAATACACAAATCTTTTTCCTGCTATTTTGTCATTTATTACTCTTTTAACTAAAGTTAATCCAACTTTTTTTACACTTTCTTCTATCTCATTATGAGTAAAGATTTTTTTAGAATATGATTCTGTTAATTTATCCCAACTTCCACGAGAATTTTTTAAGAAATATGTAGCATCTATATAATCTATTCCTTCTTCTATCTCATGTTCCCAAATACAAGTTATATCTTTTCTATTATCTACAAAAAGTCCCCCAGGAAACATTGTATCCATAAACTCTCTATCCACTATATCAAAAATATAAACTCCTCCATTATTTAAAGAGTTAAGCACACTCTCTAAGTGACTTTCTAACTCTTCTACTGATACCATATGATTTACAGTATCAAATAATGAAACCATAATATCATATTTATATCCAGTATCAAATTCAACCATATCTCCTAAGAAAAGTCTGACTTCTCTATGTTTTAATTTTCTTTGAGCTATTTTTAACATCTCTTCTGACAAATCCATACCATCACATTGATAGTTCTTTGTCATTCTTAGAAGTAATTCTCCTGTTCCACATCCTATGTCTAAAAGAGTTTTTCCATTAGGTTGTCCCTCTTTTATTAACTCTTCTACCTGCTTTTCCCAAGCTCCATAGTCAGAAAACTCCATAAATTTGTCATATAATTTTGAGAAAACTTTATACATCTATCTCTCCTTAATTAAGCTAGCTCTTTCTTTACAACTTCAGCTATCTCATTTACAACTTTTTCCACCATATTCATCTCTTTACCTTCTACCATCACTCTTACTAATGGCTCCGTTCCAGATGTTCTAACTAAAACTCTTCCAAGTCCTTCCATCTCTTTCTCTTTTTGAGCTATAAAGTCTGTTATATTTTTATTTTTATTCCAAATATTTTTCTTGTTATTATCTACAACTACATTTACTAATTTTTGTGGCCAATCTTTTATATCTCCTATCATCTCATCTAAATATTTCTTTTCATCTCTTAAAGCTTCAACTAATTTTAAAGAAGTTAAAACTCCATCACCTGTTGTTGCATATTGTAATAATATAATATGTCCAGATTGCTCTCCACCAATAGCTACATTATGCTCTATCATTTTTTCAAGTACATACCTATCTCCTACATTGGCTCTAAGTAGCTCTATTCCATTTTCTTTTAAATAATTTTCAAATCCCATATTACTCATTACAGTTGTAACAACTTTATTTTCTTTTAATTCCCCTTTTCTTTTCATTCCCATAGCAAGAGTAGCTATTATTTTATCTCCATCAATTATATTTCCGTGTCTATCTACAGCTATTAATCTATCTGCATCTCCATCATAAGCAAGACCTAAATCTGCCTCATATCCTACTACTACTTTTGTAAGAATTTCTGGATGAGTAGAACCACATCTTACATTTATATTAGTTCCATTTGGAGCATCATTTATAAGTACTACCTCTGCTCCTAGAGCTAAAAATACATCTTTAGCTATTCTATAAGCTGAACCATTAGCTGTATCTACAACTATTTTCATTCCTGAAAAGTCTCCATTTACAGAAGCTAATAAATGGTCTCTGTATGAATAATATTCATCTTCTGCATATTTGAATTTTCCAACTTTATCTCCAGCAATTGGATTAGCTAAAATAGTTGGATCATCCATAAGTCTTTCTATCTCTAATTCTACTTCATCAGGTAACTTATATCCGTTTCCAGCAAATACTTTTAATCCATTATCTTTAGCAGGATTGTGAGAAGCTGATATCATTATACCTGCATCTGCTTTCTTCGCTTTTGTTAAATAAGCTACCGCTGGAGTTGATATTACTCCTACAAAATCCACATGTACTCCCATTGAAGTAAGCCCTGCAAGCATTGCTGACCTCAACATATATCCAGATATTCTTGTATCACACCCCATAATTACTTTTATTTTCTTTTTATCTGGATTTTCCCTTTTTAAATAATATCCAAGAGCATATCCTAATCTTAAAGCTATATCTACAGTTAGCTCTCTATTTGCTTCTCCTCTTATTCCATCTGTTCCAAAGTATTTTCTCATTCTATTCTGCTCCTTCTTAAATTTAACTTTTCTCCTATAAAGCCAGTAATAACCCCAGCTCCTACTCCTATAATTAAAAAAATCCACACAAACCCCATAATAGACTTTGAATATAAAGAAACATTTCTAAACATAAGGAAATATACTACTATGAGTTGAAATAGATTGTGTAGAAAAGCTGATAACGAACTGATTGCTATCAATGAAAGATATTTTCTAAATTTATATAACCCTATCATAAATATAGTTGTCAAAGTCCCTGCAACAAAACTTATTATAAACCCAGGTGTAAATAATGTACCTAACATTAATCCTTGAATAAAGATTCTAAGTAATACTAACTCAACAGCAAACTTAGAATCAAATTTTTCAAGGGCTACCAAAACAGCTATATTTGATAGCCCTATTTTCATCCAAGGAAATGGTTTTGGAATAAAGTTTTCTGCAAGGGAAAGATATAATGCTACTAAAACAAATGCAGTTAAATATATCTCTCTTTTTCTATTTTCCATTAAACCTTTAAAGTTGCTTTCATTCCTAATCTATTACTATATTTTTCTAATATTGGCTTAACCTCTATATTTACAAATTCCTCTGTTTGCTCTGGAGCAAATCCAATAAAGTTTTTAGGGTCTAATATCTCTAATAATCTATCTTTGTCTAAGTTAAAGTATTTATCATTGATTATTCTATCAATTAAATCATTATCTTTTCCTTTAACTTTTACATTTTTTCCAGCTTCCATTGAATGAACTCTTATTCTCTCATGTAATTCTTGTCTATCTCCACCATTTTTTACACATTCCATTATAATATATTCAGTTGACATAAATGGTAGCTCAGCCATAATTCTTTTTTCTATCATTTTTGGATAAACAACTAATCCATCTAAAACATTCTTCCAAATGATTAATATAGCATCTACTGCTAAGAAAGCTTGTGGTAATGATAATCTTTTATTAGCAGAATCATCTAATGTTCTTTCAAACCATTGAGTTGATGCTGTCATAGCTGTACTTTGTTGTAATGCTATTACAAATTTAGCTAATGATGATATTCTCTCACTTCTCATTGGATTTCTTTTATAAGCCATCGCTGATGATCCAATTTGACTTTTTTCAAATGGTTCTTCTATCTCTTTTAAATGTTGTAAAAGTCTTAAATCATTTGTAAATTTATGAGCTGATTGAGCAATATTTGCAAGTAGATTCATTACTTCAGAGTCAACTTTTCTATCATAAGTTTGACCTGTTACTAAAAATCTCTTACCAAATCCCATTTTCTCAGTTATTCTTCTATCCAACTCTTTTACTTTTTCAAAATCTCCATTAAATAACTCTTGGAAACTTGCTTGCGTTCCAGTAGTTCCCTTTACTCCTCTAAATCTTAAAGTATTTTCTCTAAACTCTAACTCTTCTAAATCTAATAATAAACTTTGTAACCATAAAGTTGCTCTTTTTCCAACAGTAGTAAGTTGTGCTGCTTGGAAATGAGTAAATCCTAAAGTAGGTAAATCTTTATTTGCCATAGCAAATTTTGACATTTCAGAAATTACATTTACTAATTTAGTTTTTATAATATCTAATCCATCTTTTATTTGAATTAAATCAGTATTATCTCCAACGTAGGCACTTGTTGCTCCTAAGTGGATTATAGGCATAGCCTTTGGAGCTTGTGTCCCAAATGTATGTACATGTGCCATTACATCATGTCTAAACTCTGCTTCTTTTTTAGCTGCTAATTCATAATCAATATTATAGATATTAGCTTTCATCTCTTCAATTTGCTCATCAGTAATATTCAATCCAAGTTCCTTTTCTGCTTCAGCTAAAGCCACCCAAAGTTTTCTCCAAGTAGAAAACTTTTTGTCTGGAGAAAAGTTTTCTAACATCTCCTTTGAACTATATCTTTCTGCTAGAGGGTTTGAATAAATATTTGTTTCCATTTTTTACCATCCTTTTTATACGTATTAGTTATTTTATAGATTTTTTGTGATTTAATTATGTATAATTTTTAAAAATTTTTTACCATTATAATAGCTGCTTCTCTGGTGTCAGGATAATAATTTTTTCTTTTTCCTACCTCTTCAAATCCACAACTTTTATAAAATTCTCTGGCACTATTGCTCTCTCTAACTTCTAAGAAAATATCCTTTTTCATTTTTGAAATCTCATCTATTAAAATTTTTCCTATTCCCTGTCTTCTATATTCAACTAAAGTTCCTATCTTCATAATTTCTAGAGATTCACTATTATCAAAAAGGATTATATATCCCTTTATTATATTTTTATCATTTACTGCTAATATTTGATATTTCTCTTTATCTGATATTATCTCCTCCAATTGATTTAGAGTATAGGAACTATTAGGAAAACATTTTTTTTCTAATTCTTCTAATATTTTTACATCAATATCATAAACTATTCCCATCTTCACTCCATACTATTTTAAAAGTGATATTCTATTCAAAGGCCAAAATCTTACAAAAGCTTTTCCTTTTATTCTACTCTCTTTTACAAATCCCCACATTCTTGAATCATAGCTCCCATTAGTATTATCTCCTAAAGCTAAATAATAATCTTCATCAGCTGTTACAGTAACTTTTTCTCCAGAAAGTATCTTTTCTACGGCTTTTGAATCATGAATAATATCAAGTACCATTCCTGTTTTTTCTCCATTAACTCTAAATTCTAAATCTGGAAGTATTTGTGCTACTGCTCCTGGGTTATCTACTAATTGTTTTTGAACTTCAGCAACATCTACTGGTTTTCCACCCTTGCTCCATGTATACTCTCCATAATTAGCTCCAGGTATAACTTCTATTGTATCTCCTTTTTTAGGTATTATCCAGTAATTAGCCTCTCCTAATTGTCCTAAACTAGAGTACTCTCTTATATTTATTTTCTCATCATTAACATAGAGATGATTATCCTTTAAAAATACCTTTTCTCCTGGTAATCCCATTACTCTTTTAGTATATAAAACTTTATTTTGAATTGGCTCTTTAAACACTATTATTTCATTTCTCTCTGGCTTTCTAAATTTATAGACTACCATATTTCCAAAAAGTCTATCCTTAGGCATTATAGTAGGTTCCATTGAACCTGTTGGCACTAAAAAATTTCCTAAATAAATTTTTTGAATAATTAAAACTAAAATAAGTGCTGTTCCAATACTTTCTATAAAAGCAATTGCTTTTTTTAAAAATATTCCTGAGCTTTTTCCTTCCCAACCCAACTTTAAAACTAGATTGTCTGAAAATTTATCTCTATTAGTTTTTATAAAAGCTCCTATTTGTTTCTCTTTAACAAATAAAATTATAAATATTATTGTTATAATAATATAAAAAATTCCATTCAATATTAATTTACTTTTTTCCATATTTCACTCCATAAACCTTGATTAATATATATTTTATCATATTTTTTTAAAATTTACATTAAATTTTCACCTCCCTTTGAAAAGATATTTTTTAGACTCATTTTTACTACAAAATGTTTTAATTTTTATTTTATTGACATTAGTTTATCAAAACACTAATATTTATAGTAAGAAGATATCTAAAAATTATTATTAGGGAGGTTTTACTTTTATGATTCAAAAATATCAAAGTGAGTTAGATAAAATTCTTATCAGCTGTAATATTTGTAAAGCAAAATTATGTAGTAGTTGTCCTAATGGAAAAAGAAAAAGATATTTAAAGGAAGAGTTAAAAAAACTTCTGCCTCAGCAAGAGACTTTTTTAGAAAGAATAAAAAAATTTTTTAATTTAAATAATTAAAAAGAGAAGGAATTAATACTAAAAGGTATTGTTCCTTCTCTATATTTTTAAATTAATCCTAAGAACTGTGAAGCTGAAATTATTAAACACCCTATCGCTAACATTGGTAATAATATTTTCAATACAAATTTTAGATATCTATCATATGGTACATGGAATAATTCTAGTGTCCCCATTGTACTTGCTCCAGGATAAATTCCACACATAAAATTAATCCCCACAGTAAATGCTGATATCAACATTACTTGCCCACCAGCAGCTCCAATATCTGAACCTTGAAAAAGTGCCATTGTTACAGCACCTAATATTGGCATTGTTATTCCTGCTACTCCACTTGTAGATTGTAAGAAAAATCCTATTCCTACATAAGCAACCACTGTTGCTATTGAAAAAGCCCAAGATGGTATTCCTTGAAGAGCTGTTTGAATCCAATAAACAAATGTTACAGACATTCCTTCACTTTTACTTCCCATAAGTACAGATATACCATTAGCAACAGAAAGTACTAGTATTACTCCTAATAAATCCTTAGCACCATTTGCAAATTCTTTTACAAACTGCTCCTCTGGCATTCTATTTATTAATCCAATTAATATTGACCCTAATAAGAAAACAAAGGCAAATTCTCCAAAATACCAATCACCAAAAGGAGTGAAATGTTTAAAGCCACTTAAACTTCCTAATATAGGTATTGAAGCTATGAAATTAATAGGAGCATTTATAACATCTTGAAATGTTCTTCCACCATCTAATTCTATTACATACCAAGGCATATAACCTAATATTAGTAATATAATTATTCCAACTAATACCATAATCGACCAAAATCTTTTTTTAGTAAGTTCAGGTAATTCATGTCCCTCTTCATTTACTCTTGTATTTACTTCAATACCTGCCACTATTGATTTTTCTTTATCTTTTTTTACAGTATTAGCATACTTTATAACATATACTACTCCCACTAGATATAAAGCTAAAAATATTACCATTCTTAAAATCATCCCACTACCTAGAGAAAGCTCTGGATTTCCTATTGCTCCAATTGCTGCTCCTACTGAAAATGGATTTACAACACTAGCCATATTCCCAGCTGTAGCTCCTATAAATAAAACTGCAAGTCCTGTCATTACATCATAACCAGCTAATACAAATAATGGAACTATAACTATTGAAAATGCAGGAATCTCCTCCCAAAAACCAAAAACACTTCCAAATATAGCAAATACAAACATTAAAATTGCTATAAGAGATGTCCCTGTATATCTTTTTAGTAATCCTCCTATTCCAGCATCTAAAGCTCCTACAGAATTAATTAATCCTAAAAATGCTCCTGCCATAAGTATTGCTATACTTACTGGTCCAGCATTTTGAAAACCAGTTATTGGTGCCATAATAATATCCCAAAGCCCAGCTGGTTGTGCTCCTACTCCTCTTATAATTTCTCCATTGCTATCAAATATTGCATTATAAATTACTTCTTGAATTCCACTCTCATTTGTTACAACTACTGATTGAGGAACTATCCAGGTTAATACAGCAGTTATTAATAAAAATATAAAAACTATAGTATATGCACTTAGCATTTTCTTTTTATTCATTTATATTCTCCATTCTAAAATTATTTATTAAACTTTTCAAAAGCTTTCATATAAATTTTCATAGCTTTCTTTATATCATCCAATATAATATACTCATTTGGTTGATGCTCAGTCTTAGGACTTCCTGGTAAAACACACCCAAAAGCTACGCAATTATTCATAGCTCTAGCATATGTTGCTCCTCCACTCGCTACTGGTTGAGACTCCATATCTCCTGTAATTTCTTGATAAGCACTCATTAAAGTTGTGATTAATTCAGAATCTAATGGCACATATATAGATTTTAAATAATCATGCTGTATATATTCAAATCCATACTCTTTAGCTTTTCTTGATAAAGTTTCTACTATTTTTTCTTTATCATAAGTTACAGGTATTCTCATATCGATCATTAATATTTCATTTTCTTCAGTAAATTCTATCTTACCTACATTAAATTTTAATTCCCCTGAATGTTCATCTTTTACTAATCCAAAAATTGGCTCAGCAAAATCATACCCTATCAAATTTTCAGTTATAAATTTTCCTGATTTAGTTTCTTTTCCTAGTTTTGTAAGAGCATGCATATATCTATTAATAGCATTTATTCCAGTCTCTGCCACTTGTGCATGGACACTTTTTCCTACTATCTCTATAACTTCATCTTTATCTTTAAATTCATAATTTAATTCTAGTAATACTTTTATTAATTCATCATTCTTTGGAACTATAATATTTGATGGAACAGAGTTAAATGCATCTCCCCCTTTAAATACTAAACCACTCTCATTTTTAGCTATAAGTTTACATTGTAACAATCCTTTTTCTGAATAAATTAATGGAAATTTTGAATCTGGAGTAAAGCCTACTGTAGGTATTTCCTCTTTTTCAACATACTTTGGCATATCTCTCCATAAATTTTCCTCATCTGTTCCAAATATAAATCTTACTCTGTATTTTAATTTAAATCCACAATCTAAAAGTGTTTTTAGTGCATATATAGCAGCTAGAGTAGGTCCTTTATCATCTTGTGCTCCTCTTCCATAATATTTTCCATCTTTTATTACAGGTTTAAAAGGTTCATTTTCCCATTTACTTAAATCTCCTGGTGGGACTACATCAAGATGTCCTAATACTCCTACTAATTTTTCTCCACTACCTATTTCAGCATATCCATAATATCCTTCTGAGTCAATATAAGTTCTAAAGCCTAATTCTTTACAAATATCTATCATCTCTTCCAACACTTTTTGAATATTTTCTCCAAATGGATATTTAGTAGAATCTTCTTGATAATAACTTGGAATAGAAACTACTCTATCTAAATTATTTAAAAATTCTGAAAAATTATTTTCTAGTTTTTCATAGTAATTATTATTATTCATCTTACTCTCCTTTTACTTTTTATAATTATTATATATTAATTATATAATATTTTAATTATTTTAGCTAGAAAAAGAAAAAGGAGATGGAAATTTCCATCTCCTAAAAAATTATTTTCTGATTTCTTTGATTCTTGCTTTTTTACCAGAAAGTCCTCTTAAGTAGTAAAGTTTAGATCTTCTTACTCTTCCAACTTTTAATACTTCGATTTTATCAATCATTGGAGAGTTTACAGGGATTATTCTTTCTACTCCTACACCAGCAGTTACTTTTCTTATTGTGAAAGTTTTTGCAATTCCTCCACCATTTACTCTAATAACTACTCCTTCGAATAATTGAACTCTTTCTTTGTTTCCTTCTACAACTTTGTAGTATACTGCAATAGTATCTCCAGCTTTGAATTCAGGAATGTCGTTTCTTAAGTAGCTTTGCTCTACTAATTGAATTAATTTTTCTTTCATTTATTCTCCTCCTAAAGATATTCATTTAATTTATTTGCTATTAAAGCGGAATATCGAATTAACTTTAGTATTTTATCATAATTCCTATAAAATGTCAAGGTAAAATAATTTACAAAAAATAAAAAATGGCGCTTCCTAATGGACTCGAACCATTGACACTGCGGTTAACAGCCGCATGCTCTACCGACTGAGCTAAGGAAGCACTCTTATTGAGAGCTTGGCAAGTTCCTATCCTCCCAGGAGGCTTCCCTCCAAGTACTTTCAGCGTTTACGGGCTTAACTTCCAGGTTCGGAATGTTTCTGGGTGTACCCCCGTAGCTCTTCTCACCAAGCATTATTAACTTCTTTTAATGTAGCACAGATTTCTTTCACTCATCTGTGTCTCATTTAATATAATCGTAACTTTGTTACTCTTTATTTAATGGAACATTCAAAACTATATAGTAATATCAGGTAACGCTGATTCCTTTCAGTCATCTGCGTCTAAATAATCATAGTCGTAACTTCGTTACTTCTTGATTATTTGAAGGTTAAAACTTCGACTTATTAGTATTGGTCAGCTAAAGGCCTCACAGCCCTTACACCCCCAACCTATCTACCTCCTAGGCTCGAAGGAGTCTTAAAGAATACTTATCTTGAAGTCAGTTTCCCGCTTAGATGCTTTCAGCGGTTATCTGTTCCAAACGTGACTACCCAGCTGTGCCACTGGCGTGACAACTGGTACATCAGAGGTTTGTCCATCCCGGTCCTCTCGTACTAAGGACAGATCTTCTCAATATTCTAACGCCTACAGTGGATAGGGACCGAACTGTCTCACGACGTTCTGAACCCAGCTCACGTACCGCTTTAATGGGCGAACAGCCCAACCCTTGGGACCTTCTCCAGCCCCAGGATGCGATGAGCCGACATCGAGGTGCCAAACCCTACCGTCGATATGGACTCTCGGGTAGGATCAGCCTGTTATCCCCAGGGTAGCTTTTATCCGTTGAGCGACGATCCTTCCATTCGGAATCGCCGGATCACTATGTCCTGCTTTCGCACCTGCTCGACCCGTCAGTCTCGCAGTCAAGCTCTCTTATGCCATTGCACTCTGCGGTTGATTTCCATCCAACCTGAGAGAACCTTTGAACGCCTCCGTTACTCTTTCGGAGGCGACCGCCCCAGTCAAACTGCCCACCTAGCACTGTCTCCGTGGCTCCAAACCACAGATTAGAATTTCAACATTGAATGGTTGGTATTCCACCGACAACTCCGATATAGCTAGCGCCATACCATCATAGTTTCCCAACTATCCTATACATGCAATGCCAAAACCCAATACCAAGCTACAGTAAAGCTCCATGGGGTCTTTCCGTCCTACTGTAGGTAACCGGTATCTTCACCGGTAATACAATTTCACCAGGCCTCCCGTCAAGACAGCGCTCAAATCATTACACCATTCGTGCAGGTCGGAACTTACCCGACAAGGAATTTCGCTACCT